>WBZR01000573.1_pt1 | contig 56915 bp, 36 predicted proteins | sample 5204231 | NCBI WGS metagenome assembly WBZR01 (sample SAMN12412403, study PRJNA552823) | activated sludge metagenome | isolation source: activated sludge from anammox sidestream of wastewater treatment plant... | place: USA: Virginia | collected 2017-08 | reverse complement strand
GTCAGCTCCTTTTGTCATACAATAAGCAACATCATTTTGGGAGCCACCATAAATTTTACTGAAAATTTTATTGCCCTCTTTGTCTAATGCCAGCAGCCAAACATCATAGTTCTTTTGATCGGGGGGAATATCCCCATCTACAGAATTGGTAAACCCGGCCAGGTAAATATTGCCATTGATGATCCTGAAGTCGAACAGTTCTTCGTTTTTACTTCCCCCGTAACATTTGCTCCACAGCAATGTACCTGCCGCACTTATTTTCATCAACACACCATCCGTATATCCGCCGGTGCCATGGTTGCCTTTAATATCACCATCATTGGAAGAAGAAGAAGCGGCAATGAGATAACTGCCGTCATTCATTACTTCAATGTGATTTCCTATATCCATGCCGCTGCCGCCATATCGCTTTTGCCATTGCAGTGACCCGTTAGCATTAAGTTTTAACAACCAAATGTCTTTTGTTCCTCCATAACCGGCGATGACGCCTCCATCTGTAGAATTGGTTTCACCTAAAACAATATAACCACCGTCTGAAGTCTGGGCTACATCTCTTGCACTTTCATAGCCGGTTCCGCCAAAAGATTTTTCCCATTGAATGATCCCGCATTTATCCAGTTTCAGAATCCACAGATCCCAGTAGTCACGATTTGGCTGAGCGCTTACATCACCGTTTTTTGAATCGGTATACCCGGCAACGATCGTTCCTCCATCTGAAGTAAATTTTATTGTATAAGGAATATCTACTTTACTGCCGCCATAATGAAAAGCCCACTGGCGTGGGGGTAATTGAGCCTGCAATTTATAGCAAACCAAAAGGGTTATCAGCAGGACTATGTTGCGTAAAAAATAGTTTTTGATTCTCACAAGATTAGCCTAATTTTTCTCTGTTTTCCGGATACACAGATCAAAGGCAACTTTTATGCTAATCTTATACTTTTCTAAAATAAGTTTTCCTCAATGTCTATGTATTTTTCCCTCGTGTTTTTTCGTTAGCATTTTTATTGATATTTCACCTGGTTACATTTCAGAGCCAAAGAGAAAATGAAGGTCATTCTGCTATCCCGGTAAATTGTATTTTTCCCTTTTATTGCCCTGTGTTTACAATTTTTCTTAAGGAATGGCTGGCTATAAATCCGTGATGGAATAACCAGCATTAATCCTTATTCTTACCAATTTTGATTTCTATTACATATTTCGGAAATAGCAGGAACCCGGCAAGACTGGAGAAAGCTTAAGCCCGCTGGAATCATTATTGGCAAGACAAATTGTTTGATGAAAGATTTTTAACGGATGAAGGCGGAAAAAAACAATAACCGGGGTGTAAATTGAATCTCCTTATTATTTTTGTATTCAACTCTGATATGAAGTGGCCGAAAAACTCCGTCTCGATAAATACCTCTGGGCCATCCGGCTTTTCAAAACAAGAACACTGGCTGCAGCAGCCTGTGATACCGGAAAAGTAAAATTCAACGGATCCCCGGCAAAGGCATCAAAGAATGTAAACATCGGTGATGAATATGAAGTGAAAACACAAGCCAGGCGCTGGCGTATCAAAGTGAATGGCTTGCTCTATAACAGGATGAAGTATGAAGAGGCGATAAAATTCTATATCGATATCACTCCTGCCGGAGAAATTGAGCGGTTACAATTCCAGGCTGCCGCTTTTTATACCGGTAAAAGGAAAAGTAAGATTGGCCGCCCGACCAAAAAACAGCGTAGAGATCTTAAAGGCTTTTTAGGAGATTAATAAAGAAGATTCTTCAGTTTATCCAGGTTGGAAATAATGATCTTTCCTTCCCGGATCTCAATTAATTTTTCAGCTTTGAAATCGCTTAATGTGCGTATCAGCGATTCGGTAGCAGTACCGACATAGTGTGCAATATCTTCCCGTGATATTTCTATCGGCTTACTTTCTCCCTGCGGGCTGAATTTATTCTGAATATCCACTAATGCTTTTGCTACTCTTTTGCGGAGAGAGCTATAAGCAAGATTAAGCAGGCGCTCTTCTTTTTCTTTTACATTCTGAGTAATAATCCTGATGAATTTTGTCGCAATATTGATGTCGCCATATATCATTTGAAGAAAATCTTCCCTCGGCACCTGCATGATTTCGGCATCTTCCAGCACCACTGTTGAGTCGTCATAATTTTTATCTTCGATCAGGGAATGATATCCCATGAAATCGCCCTCACTGAACAGATCCGTAATATATTCTTTGCCATCCTCGTGTGTTTTAATACCCTTTACTTTCCCTTTTACGAGGTAATACAAAAAGCGGGGCCGTTTCCCTTCCTGGTAAAGTATCTGTTTTTTATTGTAGGATTCAATATTATACTGATCGGCCAGCTGCATTACCAGGCCGGAATCTTTCACATCCCTGATAAACTGGTTCAGCCCCTGCGGGGAAGCCGAATACTTATGATCAAGTATTTCTGCTTTTTTTAAACGGACTTCAACTGCATTCAGTAATTCAATATCCTCAAAAGGTTTGGTGATATAATCATCCGCCCCCATCTCCATGCCTTTTCTGAAATCACTCCGCTCTGTTTTAGCAGTTAAAAAGATGAATGGGATATTTATTGTTTCCGGGTTTTTCTGAAGAAGATGCAGTACACCATAGCCATCTAATTCCGGCATCATGATATCACATATTATCAGGTCGGGTTTTTTCTTTATGGCAATATCCACACCTTTTTTCCCGTTTTCTGCCGTCAGGGTTTTATATCCTGCCAGGTCCAGAATCTCTGCTGTATTTTCCCGGATATCGGGATTATCATCAATAACTAAAACTGATTTCATTCTTATCGTTGGTTTATCGGAATAGTAAAAATAATAGTTGTTCCCTTATTCAACTGGCTTTGCAAAGTTACGTTTCCGCTCAATAAATCGATATACCGTCTTACGATATGAAGCCCCATGCCTGTACCCTGGATATTTGTTACATTTTTTCCCCGGAAAAAAGTAGTGAACAAGTGCTCCTGATCTTCTTTGGAAATACCAAGGCCTTCATCAGCAACAACAATTGTTGCCATACCATCTTTCACATTGCTTTTTACTTCTATGGATGTGCCTTCATGTGAAAACTTAATCGCATTAGTTACCAGGTTTATAATAATATTTTTCAGCAGCTTCTTGTCTGTATGTACACTCTTATTACCGGTGTGCTCCACCAGTATATGCTGATTATCTTTCAAAAAGCCTCTCATCTCATCTACCGTTTCGTCAATAAAGTCTTTCAGGTCAAAATCAACGGGGTTAGCTTCCACTTTGCCTTCATCCAGTTTTCCTAATGACAGAAAATCTTCAAGTATATCATTCAGGTGCTTAACCGAACTCCGGATCTTTTCTATATGACGGTTTCTTTTTTCCTGGTCCTCAGTTGTTGTATATTTAGAAAGTAAAGATGCCGAAGACAACACTGTGCTGAGTGGCGTTCTGAATTCATGAGAGGCCATAGATACAAAACGGCTTTTAATCTCATTCAGTTCTCTTTCCTTATTCAAGGAAGCGCTCAGTTCTTTTTGAGATTTTTCCAGTTTTTGCAGGGCTTCCTGCAGGATCTCAGTCCGTTCTTCTACTTTGATTTCCAGCTCAGCATTCATCTTACGTATCTGTTCAGTCACTCTTTCCAGTTCTTTTTTCTGTTGAATAAGTCTTTCTTCCGCTTCTTTTCTATTTGTAATATCCACAATAAAGGCAATTACATACATTTCATTCCCCTCCTTGTAATGGCTCAGGCTAATCTCAACCGGAAATTCTGAATTGTCCTTTCTTTTTGCAAATAACTCACGCCCGTTTCCCATGGGTCTGTTAGACGGGGAATAGTAAAAATTTCTTCTCAAATCACCATGATCATGTTTAAAATTTCCCGGCAGCAACACTTCTACTGTATTTCCAACAAGTTCAGGAGCTTTAAAGCCAAACATAATCTCAGCAGCAGGGTTTACCAGGATAATTCTCCCATCTTTATCAGTAAGAATAATACCCTCGGTAGCATTTTCAAACAACGAGGTCATGTGAGCTTTGTCGGAACGGATATTTGCATACAAATTCTTCAAATGCATTACCACGATATGAGTGAAGAAGATCACCAGCAGCCGCAGGCTATTCTGTTTAAACGATGACTCGGAAGTAAAATCCTGTTCATAAATCAATGCTATAATGATTATCAGGATAACACTGATTACGGAAGCAATGACCGTGGAATTTTTGCCCGGAATAAAAGCGGTCAAAAAAATACCGATTAACAAACCACCAACCATGATGAATTGCCCCTTAAAAAAATAGGCAACCAGAGTGGTAATGATGAATGTCAAAACAGTATAAAGCAAAGCCTGGCGCTCGCTGATCCGGGGCATTTCAGATGTTTAAAGAGAAACTAAATTACTACTTCATTGGCTAATTCATAACAAGCAGGTCTAAACCCCGAATTTTAAGACTACCGGTAAACCTGCATCAAAATTTTATTCACTTCGTGTCAGTTCTTTTTCCATTGCAATAGCCCTGGGAAATAGGATGTCATTTTCCAGGAATACATGTTGTACCAGGTCATGATCCAGCTCTTTCAGCATAGAATAAGCAACATGGTAATTCATATTGGTGTGTTCAGGGGGTGTATAATTATTAGTGTGTGCCCGTAATGCCTCCAGGACTGTTGAAATGGATTCATGCTCATGTTGCATCACTTCAGCCACGGGTTTACGCAGCGTACGCACCAAAAGGCTGGCATAGGATTCCTTACTGTCATACGCATGAGCAATCTGGCGTATATACGGAAAAAGAATTTCTTCCTCCTGCTGCAAATGCGGATAAATATCTTTAAGCAATGAATTAAATATTTGCTGCACTTCTTCCAGTTCCCTGTATTCATTTTGATGGCCTGTAAGAAAACGCTTAAATTGATCCCGTATCTTCGGTAAGATGTCTTTCAGGTACTGATGGTGCACATTCACAATATATTCAGTAAGAAAATCAATATTCCAGTCTGCAAAGCGGGTGGAGCCGGGAACCTGTATTATCCGGATGGATTTTTCCAGTTCATTCTTAACAGCAGTATAATCCAGCCCCTGCATCTCGCAAACAAAGCCTAATCTCCATTTTCCGTTGCAACAAAAATCAATATCATATTTATTGAATACGGATGCAGTACGGTAATCCTTTTTTACAATTTCAGACACAAGAGAATCTTTGTCAATAATAATCGGCATTAAAAAACATTTTACTGGCCTTCACATTCATGCCGGAAAACCTTTACGGTGCCGGCACTATACATTCAGGTCGCTGAGATATTCCGGATCAACTCCGGTTTGTTCCCTATCATGAGGTCATTAATGGTGTCTTCCGCCAGTGCTTTCCTGAGATCTGAGCGGAGCCCCTCCATTTTATAATGTACCGGGCAGGGATGTTCCGGATCGCATTTTTTTAAACCAAGTGCACACATCGAAAACTGCTCCAGTCCCTCTGTGACTTCCATTACTTTTAGCAGAGGAACCGACAGGGTACTATTATTTACGGAAAAACCACCGTATGGACCTTTGGTGGAATCAAGAATCTTTTGCTTCACTACCTTGTTCATGATCTTACCCAAAAAATGCTTGGGCACTGATAACCGTTCTGCTATCTCCTCAATCTGCACTTTTCTCTTCTCATCACTCATCAAAGCGACATACAAAATGCCCCGAACGGCATAACCGAACGATTTTGTAAAAAACATACCCGCCAAAATAATCGTTTCCCGTACCTTGCCCCCCTGATAAATATCATTTTAAGGCATGATACTTATCAAAACCGGCGGGCAGGCGTAGAAATATTTTCACCCCCGGATTTAAAAAAGACATTGAAGTCATTTATAATATCTGCTATATAAAAAGGCTCTGCATAACGGAATGAAACTTGCGATATTCATAGTGCTGTTCACTGCCTACATCGGTTATAGTGTTGTTGTTTATACCAAAGGCACAAAAAGTGATATCAATTTTTCAAAAACAGAACAGGCACAGATCAACCGGGGAAAACTGTTGTTTCAGCAATATAATTGTACTTCCTGTCATCAATTGTACGGGCTTGGAGGATATCTTGGGCCGGAACTGACAACGGCGTACAGCGATAAAAACCGTGGAGAGACCTATATGAGGGCTTTCCTGAAAAACGGGGGAAACCGTATGCCTGATTTTCATTTGCAAGATAAAGACATAGATGCGCTTATCAGCTTTCTGAAATATGTAGATGAAACTGCTGTAACTTACAAGAAGAAATAGGTCATGAACATTGCAGGAAACTATAACGGATCACTTTCATTAAACAAAGCAACCAGGGCCTTTTTATTACTCGCACTGAGCTATTTGCTGTTAGGCCTGGTATTTGGTTTAATGGGCGCATTTCAATACATATTTCCTGAATTTTTAAAAGATCAATTATCTTTTCAAAAAACAAGGCCGCTGCATGTGTATATGGTGATCACCTGGATCTTTACTGCAGCCCAGGCAGGCATTTACTATTATCTTCCGAACGTTTCCGGAAGGCCGGTCTACTGGCAGAAAGGAATATGGTTGCATTTTATTATGCAATGCATTATTTCACTCGTCATCATAGCAGGTTTTTTTGCCGGGTATTTCGGGGGCAGGGAATACCTTGAATTTCCGCCCTTGTTAGGTTTGTTCATTTTTTTATCCTGGGTCCCTTTTGTCATTAATTTCTTTGCCACATTAAGGCCAAAGTATAAAACGGCACCTGTTTATGTATGGATGTGGTCCACCGGTATTTTATTTTTTTTAATAACCTTATCAGAATCATACTTATGGTTATTCGGCTTTTTCCGTGACAATATGGTCCGGGATATCACTGTGCAATGGAAAGCACTGGGTTCTATGGTCGGAAGCTGGAATATGCTGGTGTATGGAACAGGAATTTACGTGATGGAGCAATTGAGCGGTGATAAGAAAGTGGCACGATCAAACATCAGTTTCTTTTTTTATTTCCTGAGTCTGACCAACCTAATGTTCAACTGGGGGCATCATACCTATATCGTTCCTGCTGCACCCTGGATAAAAATGGTAGCCTATATTATCAGTATGACCGAGTTACTGATCTTTGGCTCTATTATCCTGCAATGGAAAAAAACCGTCAGCGCCGCAAGAAAAAATTATAATATTCTCCCTTACCGGCTTCTATCATTTGCGGATATATGGGTTTTCATCACCCTGGCTTTGGCCCTCATCATGTCTGTGCCGGCCTGGAATTATTTTACTCATGGCACACATATCACTGTTGCTCACTCTATGGGAGCTACCATTGGCATCAACACCATGCTGTTGATGGCTTCTGTATTTTTTATTCTTAAAAAGGAGAATACCGCTACTTTTCAGCAAAACAGGAAATGGATCAGCAGCGGAATCTATATTTCCAACAGCGCTCTTCTGTTTTTTTGGATATCATTGCTGGCCAGTGGTATTGTCAAGATCAGCGGTACGCAGCACAATGACACTTTCTTCAATATAATGCTGAAGAGCCAGCCTTATTTCAGGATATTCACCTACAGCGGAATCTTTGTTTTTATCGGCCTCGGTATATTGATCTTTTCTTCATTCAGGATAACCGCAGTAAAAAATCAAACAGAACAAATGACCTCCAAAAAACCCGTTTCCTTTTCCACCCAGCAAATTGCTGAACTAAAAGACTGAATATTTACCTGACCTCATTTTTCATGGCGTGTATTATTCACGACAACATCACTTTTTTCCCTAATTTCCCTTTTTTATAATTCTGCTTATGAACAAGAGATATTTGTTTTTCAAAATTTCATTCCTGTGTTTAGTGCAATTTCTTTGGGGTAATAAAGTACAAGCTCAAACTACAGAAACCCTGAAAAGCCTGTATGAACAGGCAACGGAAACTTCGGGGCTGGTGCTGCAATACACACAGGATACACGTGCCGTTGATTATTTCTACGGACCTATGGGCACTGGTCTCAGGTGGGGAAACCCGGCGGTCAGAAGCCCGGAACAACTGAAAAGAATAATCAGGCTTGATCAGAGTTACCTGGATAAACTCAATAAAATTGACTTTGACAATATCAGTATTTACGGGCAGGTGGATTATATTGTTCTTAAACAAAAAATCGAAAACGATCTTATCGCTCTGCGCAACGAAGAGAATCTTCAAAATGCAATTTCAAATTATATTCCTTTTGCGGATTCTATTTATTTTTTTGAACAAACCAGAAGAAGGGGAAACACTGTTAACGGCCAATTGATAGCTGCTGCTTTGAATAACACACTTCAGCTGGCGAAAAAAGCAAAAATAACCGTGGAGGCTGGGCCGATGATAGAAGAGCGGCAGGCAAAATATCTTTTGAGTACTTTGGACGACATCAATGACCGGTTAAAGAGTTCCTACAATTTTTATAATACTTATGATCCTCTCTTCACCTGGTGGGTACCTAAATCTTATGAAGCTTTAGAAAAAGCACTCGATGATTTTAAAAATACTGTAAAGAAGAAATCGGATATAAGGATATTCAACGATGGAAGCAATATTGGCGGTAACCCGATCGGTAAAGAAGAACTAAATCGTCTGCTGAAAAGCGAAATGATAGACTACAGCTATGAAGAACTGCTACACCTGGCTGACCAGGAAATGAAATGGTGCAGGGAACAGGTGATGAGAGCAACCAAAGCTATGGGGTACGGCACCGATTGGAAAGCAGCAATGGAAAAAGTAAAGAACTCTTTTGTCGCACCGGGAAAGCAACCGGAACAGATCGTCAGTCTTTACAATGATGCCTTAAATTTTATCAAGAAAAGAAATCTGATCAATTTTCCATCTTTAGCTGATGAGACATGGGGCATGATCATGATGACGCCACAGCGCCAGCTGGTAAACCCTTTCTTCACAGGCGGACGTGAGATCAGTATCTCCTACCCTACCAATACTATGGAATACGAAGATAAGCTGATGAGTATGCGGGGAAATAATCCTTACTTTTCCAGGCCAACTGTTCAGCATGAGCTGATCCCCGGTCACCATCTTCAGTTTTATATGAACAGCCGTTATAAAAGTTACCGGCAGGCTGCATTCAATACAGCTTTCACCACAGAAGGATGGTCGCTATACTGGGAAATGCTATTATTTAATGAAGGATTTTTCAAAACTCCTGAAGAGATCATGGGCGCCATGTTCTGGAGAATGCACCGCTGCGCAAGGATTACTTTCTCCATAAAATTCCAGATCGGTGAATGGACCCCGCAGCAATGCGTGGATTACCTGGTTAATGAAGTTGGGCATGAATATGCCAATGCTCATGCAGAAGTTAAAAGATCATTCGAAGAGAATTATGGTCCTTTATACCAGTTGGCTTACCTGATAGGAGGCCTGCAACTGATGAGCATTCATCATGAGTTGGTGGACAGCGGCAAGATGACCAATGCTGAATTTCATGACAAGGTCATCAAAGAAAATCATTTGCCTATGGAAATGGTCCGTGCCACTCTTACCAATCAGAAGCTGAACAGAGATTTTAAAACAAGCTGGAAGTTTTACGGGTTTATGAAATAAAAAAAATTGTAAGTACCCGAAGGAAAATAGATATGCAGTGTTTTTATTAAAAAAGTATTAAAGCTGAGCACGACCCCCGAATCCGTCTAATCGCTTTACGGTCATTATTTTGAAAATGTCTCTGTATCTTAAATGGTCATCATTGAAAAACCGGTAAAATACCGGCAACCCGTTATATCAATGCTTCCCGGAGCATGAAAATTTATTACGTGGATGACGCAGGAGATTGAAATCATACCACTATAAACAATGGCCCCGGTTCTTTATTTAAAACATTTATTTTATGAACTGCATTCTGATAGAAAATTATCTTTTACTATATGTATAGAATTCAATGAGGTAGTGCTTTAATCCCGTACGGATCACACCTTTCAATTGTCATTTATTTTTAAAATAATCTTTTTGACCTCCCTCAGACAATATATTGACTAAAATCATCTTATTGAATCAGAAGTACACTTAAGTTTGCTGATCTTATTTAGCGTCTTTGACCAATAAGATAAATTTCGTTCTCGTCGCCTGACGAGAGATCGTTGGTTTTCGTTTCAATCGAAGCCCCCCGACTCATCGGGGGGCTTATCATTTCCGGAACTAAGATTATACTATTTTTTAATACTGATCAAAGTGGATTTAAAGAGTTTAGTCCATCGTCTATCTTTGCCGGATGCATATCGACATTCTGACTGTATTGCCTGAGCTGCTGGAAAGTCCTTTTCAGCACAGTATAATGAAAAGAGCGCAGGAAAAAGGGCTGCTCAGCATCAAAGTGCACCATTTAAGAAAATGGGCGGTGAATGATTACGGGCAGGTAGATGACTATCAGTATGGCGGTGGTGCCGGAATGGTGATGATGTGCGAACCGCTGGCCAATGCAATTGAGGAGCTGTCAAAAAAACGGAATCGGGATGATCCCGGTGCAGCGTATGATGAGATCATTTACCTGACTCCCGATGGAGAAAAACTTAACCAGAAAATTGTCAATGCGCTTTCGCTCAAAGAAAACTTATTACTCATCTGCGGCCATTATAAAGGAATTGATGAAAGAATAAGGGAGCACTTTATAACCAGAGAAATCTCTGTCGGTGATTACGTTTTAAGTGGCGGAGAGATAGCTGCTGTAGTATTGGCAGATGCGATCGGTAGAATTATTCCAGGAGTACTGAATGATGAAACATCTGCTTTATTCGATTCATTCCAGGATAACCTGCTTGCTCCCCCGGTTTACACAAGGCCCGAAGATTTCCGTGGATGGAAAGTTCCTGATGTCCTGCTCAGCGGAGATCACAAAAAAATTGAAGAATGGAGGAATGAACTTTCTTTTAAGAGAACAAGAGAACGGAGGCCTGATCTCCAAAACGATTGATAGCAATAAAAAAATTGCCCCGCTAAGAATAGCGGGGCGTCACCCTTAACCATACGAAACCAAGAAATTTATCTTAATAAAGAATAGTTTACTTTACTAATGCTGTTTCTTTCACCCCCTTTTCATTAATAAAAACTACATTTCCTGTCCGGTTCAGAGAACCCCATTTCTGCCCTTCGCCTTTCATTGCTCTCGAAATAGATCTGAACAAAATCACATACATCAGCTGGCGGTACACAAACCGCTGAGGAATGAGCCATACCAACCGGTGCATTTTTTCTTTTTCAAATGCAAACGCCAATACAGAGACTGATACATCTACAAGCAGGAAAATGCCGTAATAAATCAATATTTTATTCAGGCTGTCAGGACTGTGCCTGTTCCAGAAAAGGCTTATAAAAAACAACAGGTCTGCCAATGGCGCTACAATCGGTAATATGGTCTGAAAAACCAGGATATTCGGCAATGCCATCATACCTAATGATTTGTAGCGTGGATTGAAACAGGCATCCCTGTTTTTCCAGAAACTCTGCATTACGCCGAAGATCCAGCGGAAACGCTGTTTCATGAATTGTTTCAAAGTCTCGGGAACTTCTGTCATTGCAATGGCATCTGTGCAATTACGGATCACACCGCCGCTGCGAAGTAACCTCAAAGTAAGATCACAATCTTCAGCCAGTGTATCGGTCATAAAGCCACCCACTTCTTCTACGGCAGATTTTTTGAAAACGCCGACAGCTCCGGGTATTACTGAAATGCAATTAAGATAGTCAAATGCCCTGCGGTCAAAATTTTGTGCAGTAATGTATTCAATGGATTGCCATTTTGTAAGAATGTTCTTTTCATTTCCGACTTTCACATTTCCTGCTACCGCCACTACTTCCGAATTATTAAAATAACGCATCATCAACCGTACTGCATCCGGCATCAGTTGAGTATCGGCATCAATGCACACTACATAATCACCGGAACTCTGAGCGATACCAAAATTCAAAGCAGAGGCCTTCCCTCCATTGGGTTTAGTATATATCTTAACCCCCGGATTGTTTGCAAAAGCATTTGAAATAACTTCGAAAGTATTATCCCTTGAACCGTCATCTACAAAGATCACTTCAAAGTCAGGATAATTCTGTTGCAATAAATTTTTTATTGTTTTTACCGCATTCACGCTTTCGTTATATGCCGGAACAATAATGCTGACTTTTGAAGCCAGGTTGTCAGAAAGAATTAATTTTTCTTTTTTAGACCGGAAATATTCTAAAGAGGCCATCACGGCAAGAGAAACTGTTCTTAATAAGCCTAAAATTATTGCCACCCAGAATGCAGCATAAAGAAAACGCATTAACCAATAAACAAACATAGTGATCACACCATTCATTCTCACCAGGTCGTCATGTACCGGCGGCATTACAGCATCTCTCGGAAGTTTGAGGAGATCTGCAATAGATGTAAACTGTATTCCTTTGTCTTTAAAATATTTTATAATGCGGGGCAATGCCTCAACAGTTGCTTCCCTGTTTCCCCCGGCATCATGCAATAGAATAATACCCTTATCCGGGTGAGCTGCATATTGATTTATGACACTGTTATAAATGCTATCAGCTGTTATCCCGGGCTTCCAGTCGTTGGGATCAATACTTTCACCAACCGTATAATAACCTTTTTGTTTGCTGATCATTATCGGCTTCAACTCTTCCAGTTTGGTCGGTTGTGCATCTGCATTATAAGGTGCCCTGAATAAAATGGTACTCCTTCCCGTTGCCGCTTCAATTAATAAGCGGGTAGCTTCTATTTCCGTTTCTGCCCTGCTTTCACTGATCTCAGCAATATTAGGATGGGTGAACGTATGATTGCCAATTTCAAAACCATCCCGGTACATTCTTTTTATCAAGGGCAGGTTCGTTTCTGCATTAATGCCCAACACAAAAAAGGCAGCGGGAACTTTTTCTTTTTCCAGGATGCTAAGGATGCGTGGTGTGTATTCGGGATCAGGACCGTCATCAAAAGTCAGGAGCACCTGGTTGTGTACCTGGCCAAAAAGCTTAATGAAAAATCTGGTAGGAAGCTGGCGATAAGTTTCTTCACTCACCAGAGTTTCTATACTATCTTTTTCAACATCAATGATTCCTTTCTGAGGATCATTCTTTACATCAAGAATTTCACCATTCCCTTTAAAATCGGGTTTATCTGTTTGCAGGTCAATGCTGCCAAGAACAGAAAAATCAAAAGGATTTTTTTTCAATGCAGCATTGCTGAGATCACGGCCGTAAAAATCCCAGATCCGTTCATCTTCTGAACCCAGTCTCCACAAGGCGACACCTGCAGTACTGTATTCATCTGCAAAACGCATGGTATTAAAATTACCGCCGGCATCTATAAAAGAAACGGTGTGATGAACTTTATTATAATCGGTATATTCAAAATCACAATTATAAGAATCATTGTCAAAATCAATAGTAGCATTAAATTCTTTGGCAAGAGACAATGCCTGTTGGTAGGTTATTGTTTCAGCATCGCCTCCATCCGGCCAGTCATATCCGTAAGCTGCCATGCACAATACAATCTTATCCGAAGGGACATTTTTAGCAAACTTATCCAGTTCTTTTTCAATCCAGCGTTGTTCACTAACCGGCCCCGGAACACTGGTTGCGTAATGCTGGTCATAAGCCATAAAGAAAAGATAGTCATTATACCGTGCCAGCTCGCCTGATTGAAAATCATTATCATTCGGCATGATATCCTGTGTCAGTAAAAGTCCATTCTTATGTAGTGAATCGCTGAGTTCTTTTAAGAATGAATTCATGGCACCAACAGTCTTTTCGTTTTTTATCTCTTCAAAATCTATATTGATACCCTGAAATTTATTAGCCTTCAATGTGGCAAGGAGTTGTTCTATCAGCTTTTCTCTTTTTTGATAATTCAGTAAAAACCGAGATAAAAGATCAGGATCAAAATCCCCGTCCTGTTTATTCAAATTTACATTACTCAGCATGGGGATGATGGAGACATTATTTTGCTTCATCAATGCAAGGCCATCAGGATCTATACTTCTGATCAGGGTGTCGGCGACCGGATCTATAAAAAACCATTCCGGCAAAACTGTATTCAGTTCGGAAATATGATCCTGCAGTGAGAATAAAGCCTGTGGGTCCCAGTCAACATAAAATGCAGCTCGTATACGTGAAGTTTTTTTTGTATTCAGTTTAGCTGAATCTTCTTTTTCAGCAGCTGCCAGCATGCTTTTTGCCCTTTTTATTTTCAAAAATGCATTAAAGCCGCCCTTATATTTTATTGCTTCCTTTTTTGTAAATCCTTTTGGCTGGGTCGGGTCAATCTTATTAAAATCTGATTTCGATAAACCGGGTAATAATGGCCTTGGATCTATTGCCAGAGTGATCCACACTACCGGTACCATTAATAAAATAAAAAAAAGTGATACTCTTCCGATCCATCTGAAAGTATTCCAACGAAGCCTGGAAGAGGTTTGAAAAATTTGTTTTTGGGAGTTCATGATTTCGTTTGGTTTGGTAAAAGTAAACAAGCATTATTCCCATTGATGTTATCCGGTGGTTAACAGCGGTTAAATACGGGTTAATGAAAAAAGGCCGACATTAATAGAGAAAATAAATGAATATATAACTGACAAACGGTTGTTCCATTTTACCTGTGGTTACGAAGAAATGAATTAATTTCAGGATATTGCAATACAACTAAACTAACCGCTATGAGTACGAACCGCAGAAAATTTCTCCGCAACCTGACCATAGGTGCAGGCGCTTTTTCCATCAGCCTTCCATCACTGGCCGGCTTCCGGCAGGCTAAGGTCAAAAAAAATGAAGAATACCGGTTTGAATCTATTGATCATGGTGAGCAGCAATTTAATATGTGTGGCTATGCTGCGCCAAAAATTGAAACGGTCCGGATTGGCATTGTCGGGCTGGGTATGCGTGGATCAGGCGCAGTGGAACGGCTGAGCTATATTGACGGCGTAGAAATCGTAGCCCTATGCGACAAATATCCTGACCGGGTTGCCAGAGCACAAAAGACCCTGGAAAAAATGCAAAGACCCAAAGCAAAAGAATTCAGCGGTGAAGAAGGATATAAAGCTTTGTGTGAAAGCAATGATATTGATCTTGTTTATACCCCCACTCCCTGGGCATTGCATACTCCTGTTGCTCTTTGTGCCATGAACAACGGGAAACATGCAGCTACCGAAGTGAATGCAGGAAAGACCGTTGATCAATGCTGGGAACTGGTGGAAACATCGGAGAGAACAAAGAAGCACATGATGATGCTGGAGAATTGTTGCTACGATTTTTTTGAGTTGCTTACTTTGAATATGGTGCGTAATGGACTGTTCGGAGAACTGATCCATGCCGAAGGCGCCTACCTGCATGACCTATCCAGGGAATACCTGTTCAACAAAAATGCTTATGCGGACATGTGGCGGCTAAAAGAAAATATAGGGAAGAACGGAAACCTTTATCCCACGCATGGCCTGGGGCCCATTGCACAATGCATGAACATCAACCGGGGCGACAAACTCGATTACCTGGTCAGCATGAGCAGTGCTGATTTTACGCTGGGCGACCTGGCAAAAGAAATGGCCGGCAAAGATGATTTTTTCAAACCTTATACGGATATGCCCTACCGCGGCAATACCAATACAACCAGTATCCGCACCCACAAAGGAAAGACGATCATGCTGCAGCATGATGTGTCCACCACAAGGCCTTATTCAAGGATTCACCTGGTCAGCGGCACCAAGGCCATTTGCCAGAAATATCCCGGTCCTGAACGTATTGCTTTCGGACATGAGTGGATCAAACAGGAAGAACTGAAAGACCTGTATGCAAAATATTCCCCACCGATTGTAAGACACATTGGTGACATTGCTAAAAACATCGGCGGCCATGGTGGAATGGATTTCATCATGGACTGGAGATTGATTGATTGTTTAAGAAACGGATTACCGCTGGATCAAAATGTTTATGATGCCGCTACATGGAGCAGCATCTTTCATCTTAGCCAACAATCTGTAACCGGAAAATCAAAACCGGTGGAAGTTCCTGATTTTACAAGAGGATCCTGGACAACAAACAAACCGCATGACATGACACTGAATGGCGGGGCAACTACGGGAGTGAGGAAGGTAAAGAAAAGCTAATGATGCAGGACTGACTGTCCTATCTATTATCAGAAGTGGACTCACAGAAAAAGCGAAGAAAGGAAGAAACCAATCTTCCAATAAGTTTTTTATTTTCTTCATCTTACCTGATAATATCTTTTAATTTATGAAGTAAAAAACATCATAATGAAATAATACACCAGGATAAGGAGCAGGTTGAGTATAAAGGTCTTTTTCATAAGCATGGGATTAAAATAAAAAAAGCTGAATGGTGTGCCCATTCAGCTGAAAATAATATGCCGCAAATCAATTTTCTTTACAGGAAAAACACTTATTATGAATCTTTTTTTACCCCGATTACCGGTAGTGTTTTTTCATGAATCAATTGATTGAGCTTACCTACATCATCGCTCATAATCTTCTTCAATTTATTTAACTGCACATCGATAAGGGGCTCTAATTCTGCATAGGCATCCTTTGCCTGTTGCGGAAGTTCCGATGGACCTGATGACGCCACATTATAAATACTGGATAATTTATCATCCAGCTTGATCGGAAAATTCAACACATCCTGCCCGCTCTTTGCTTTTGTCTGATGCAATGCTTCTTCCACAGCAGTCAGCTGCTTGCTGATCGTATCTATTTCCTGTTTCACTTCTTTCGGCATTCCTTTTCCTATTCTTGCGCTGAACTCATTCATTTGCTGTCGTACTTCCCGTATATTTTTAATGGATCTCATTATCTCAGAAGATTTATCACGTAGAGCGATGAGAAAATTAAATTGTTTTTCATAATCAGCCTGCGTACCGCTATAATTCGGATTCGGAATAATCGTGAACGGAACTTCTGCCGAATCAGAACCTGATTTGAATTTTGCAAAATAATTTCCCGGAGCTGCCTTGGGCCCGCCGATAAAGCCATTCCATAAAATCAAACCTTCTACTCTTTCAGCCTCGGGATAATTCATATCCCATTCAAACCGGTTCATCCCGTTTGCCACTTCCACTTTTCCTGAAGCGCCACCGCCGGCCATACCCGGGAAACGTCCTCCAGATCCGCCTACCTCGTTGTTAGGAAATGTCTTTATAACTTTCCTATCCTTATCCATCACAGTAATGGTGAGTTTTGCAGAATCTCCTGCATCTTTCATATAATAATTGAACACTACTCCATTCGGCGGGTTCTTTGCTACATTTTCCATATTTCCCCCAAAACCGGCAAAGGAAAACCGGCCACCACCGGGCATGCGGTAAGCAGGATTTACACTGAAAATATGCAGCTTTTTATTCAGGATGTCATCATTTTTTTCCTGTAATACTGTGAGATCATCCAATATATAAAGGCTTCTTCCCTGTGTACCGACGATCAGATCATTATTCTTAATGGCCAGATCAACAATCGGCGTTACCGGAAGATTCAACTGAAAAGGTTTCCAATTGGCTCCATCATCATAAGAAATATACATTCCATACTCCGTGCCCGCATACAGCAATCCCGGCCTTTTCCTGTCTGCACGAATACACCGTGCAAAATGCATCGGGTCAATTCCATTGACAAGCAGCTTCCATGTTTTGCCATAGTCTTCTGTTTTGTAGATATAAGATTTGAAATCATCCAGCTTGTACCTCGTTCCCACTACATAAGCCGCACCTTTTTTGAAAGGATCTACTTCAATGCAATTCCACATCATCCATTTCGGGCAGTCTTTAGGTGTTACATTCTCCCAATTCTTTCCTCCGTCTTTACTGATAGATAAAATACCGTCATCACTCCCTGCCCATAAGAGATCTTTTTCCATCCAGCTTTCTGTTGCATAAAAAATAGTACAGTAATATTCCACACTTGTATTGTCCTGCGTGATCGGCCCCCCGCTTGAAGCTTGCCTTGTCTTATCATTAGTGGTGAGATCAGGCGAAATCATCTGCCAGGATTTTCCTTCATCCGTTGTTACGAACAAATGATTGCCTGCTGCATATAATTTTTTCGGATCGTTGGGTGAAAAGAAGATCGGGTAGTTCCATTGAAAACGATACTTTGCCGAATCGGCACCTGCACCCATATTGTCAATAGGCCAAATATTGATCATGCGGCTTTCGCCCGTACGCAGATCTAATCTTTGCAGCAGGCCCTGGTAGTTTCCTCCATAGGTAATATCAGGGTTGAGCGGGTCGGCAACAATATAACCGCTTTCACTTCCCGCTACATCTTCCAGATCCGATTCAGTGATTCCCATTCCGTAAGTCCTGCTTTTTAATCTGAAAGCGCCATTATCCTGCTGTGCAAACAAAACATGATAAGGAAATGCATTGTCGGTACTTAAACGATAAGTTTCTACTGTAGGTTGATTCAAATAAGTACTCCAGCTGGTGCCGCCATTGAACGTGACCTGTGCACCTCCATCATCAGCCACAACCATTCTTTTACCATTCTCAGGATCTATCCACAGATCATGATGATCACCATGAGGAGTGCGAACACTCTGAAAAGTACGCCCCCCATCAATACTGCGCATAAAATTCACATTAGGACAATAAACAAGATTCTCATTCTGAGGATCTACATATACTTTGGTATAATACCATGCCCTCTGGCGAATATTATTATCACCGGAGGTCAGCGACCAGGTTTCCCCGCCGTCACTACTCATAAACAAACCGCCATTTTTGTTTTCAATGATGGAATAAATTTTATCTGTATTTGACGGGGCTACTGCCACACCCACAATGCCCCAGGTTCCCTTTGGTAATCCTTTATTTGCAGAAATATTTTTCCAGGTCTCACCCCCGTCTGTGCTCTTCCACAAGCTGCTGCCTTCGCCGCCGCTTTCCAATGAATATGGCGTTCTGATCACCCGCCACATTCCTGCATAAAAAACTTTAGGATTGCCGGGCTCCATTACCAGGTCGCTGCAGGCAGTCTGATCATTGACAAATAAAACTCTTTTCCAGTTTTTACCGCCATCAGTTGTTTTATAAACACCTCTTTCTTGATTGGGGCCAAATATATGTCCCATTACTGCTACCCACACTATATCCGGGTTCCGGGGATGAATCACTATGCGGATAATATGGCGGCCATCTTTCAACCCGATATTTTTCCAACTCTTTCCTCCGTCATCACTGCGCCACATTCCTCCCAGGCCCTCACTTACATTTCCACGCACCGTGTTTTGTCCTTCACCAACATAGATGATCTCTTCATCGCTGGGAGCTACAGCAACAGAACCGATGCTGCCACCAAAATATTTATCAGAAATATTTTTCCAAACGTTTCCCCCATCGGTAGTCTTCCATACTCCACCGCCCACTCCTCCAAAGTAAAAAGTGTTTTTGTCTTTATAGCTGCCCGCTACCGCAGCACTCCGCCCGCCGCGGAACGGACCGATCAACCGGTAATTAAGTTTAGAAAATAAAATGGAATCCGTAGTAGCCGCAGGAATATTTTTTTCCCGGGCAGGAGACTGTTTTTTCTTTTGTGCCGATACGCCAAGAAAGGATATTGCCAAAAGAATGCATAACATTTTTCTCATAAGAAATTTTGTTTGAAGTTAGTTTGGAAAAAATGAGGATTTGAAGTTAGCGATTTAACTTTAACTTCATCAAATATTAAAATTGGAATGAATGCATTTTATATAAACGGCAATCTCGTTGATGTTCATCAAAAAAAGATCTATCCGGCAGAAATAAAAGTGGAGGGTACTAAAATCAGTACGATCAGAGAGATCCCGGATTCAGAACTTACATCCCGAAGCTATATTCTTCCGGGGTTTATTGATGCCCATGTTCACATTGAAAGCTCCATGCTCATCCCTTCCGAGTTTGCAAGACTGGCGGTTGTGCATGGCACCGTGGCCACCGTCAGCGATCCGCATGAGATTGCCAATGTATGCGGCATGGAAGGTGTGGAATTCATGATCCGAAACGGGAAAACAGTCCCGTTCAAATTCAACTTCGGTGCACCGAGCTGTGTGCCGGCAACCCCTTTTGAAACAGCAGGCGCCGTACTGGATTCATCCGATGTGGAAACGCTTTTAAAAAGAGAGGATATAAAATACCTCAGCGAGATGATGAATTTTCCGGGAGTGCTGACAAGTGACAAAGAAGTGATGAAAAAAATTGCGGCAGCACACAGGCTGAATAAACCGGTGGATGGACATGCTCCCGGGTTGAGAGGTGATCAGGCGAAACAGTACATCGCAGCTGGCATCACAACGGACCATGAGTGCTTCACCCGGGAAGAAGCGCTGGATAAACTGAAATGCGGAATGAAGATCATAATCAGGGAAGGGAGCGCCGCAAAAAATTTTGAAGCGCTTATTGACCTGCTGCATGATTACCCTGATGATATGATGTTTTGCAGTGATGATAAACATCCGGACAGTTTAGTATTGGGGCACATCAATCAACTCTGTGCAAGGTCAGTAGCAAAAGGGATAGGCCTGTTCAAAGTTTTGCAGGCAGCCTGTGTAAATCCTGTACTGCATTATAAATTGGATACCGGTCTCCTGAGGGAAGGCGATCCCGCAGATTTTATTTTAGTAAAAGATCTGAAAGATTTTATTGTTGAAAAAACTTTTATTAATGGAGAGCTGGTAGCGGAAGATCAAAAGTCAAAAATCAAAAGTCAAAAATCTGCGATCATTAATAATTTCTCTTGCAGCAAAAAGAAACCGGAAGATTTTACCTGCTCACTTCTCACCTCCTGTCTGCCGGACAGGCAGGCTCACCTCTCACCCCTCACTTCTCACCTCCTGTCTGCCGGACAGGCAGGCTCACTTCTCACTATTCCCGTAATAGAAGCCTTCGATGGACAGCTCATAACAGACAAACTGACTTTATCTCCTGCAATAATCAATGATCAAATGATCAGCAATCCTGATGAGGATATCTTGAAGATCGTAGTGGTTAACCGCTATCATGATGCCCCGGTCGCCAAAGCCTTCATTAAAAACTTCGGGTTGAAAAAAGGAGCTATCGCTTCTTCTGTTGCACACGATTCTCACAATATTGCAGCAGTGGGAGTGGATGATGAGAGCATCTGCTGTGCTGTAAATCTTGTGATAAAAATGCAGGGAGGTATCAGTGCGGTGAGTGATGAAAAAGAATTGATCCTGGCATTGCCCGTTGCAGGATTGATGAGCAATGAAGACGGTTACAAAATTGCGGAAGCATACACCGCTATTGATAAAATGGCCAAGGAGCTTGGTTCCGGCCTCTCCGCTCCTTTCATGACACTCTCCTTTATGGCGTTGCTGGTGATCCCCCATCTGAAAATAAGCGACAAAGGGCTCTTTGATAGCGACCGGTTTTGTTTTATGAACACTGATGATGTAAATTAAAATTTCATTACTTTTACTAAAGAAGACGAATTTCTCTTTCCCTTTTTACCAACGATTAAATAAATAATTATTATCCGGCTCACTGGGAATGTGTCAATCATTTATCTGTTGTTCTATGTGTAAAAAACAACAAACTTTTTCGTATGCCGGTGCCTTTTTTTTATTAAGGCTGACAGGAATCATCCTGATGTCCTGTATTATATCTTTTGCATCGGCGCAGACCGAATCTGAAACCGGTCTTCCGTTTATCACTAATTATTCTGCTAAGACGTTCAAGTTATCTCCACAGATATGGAGCGTACAGGAAGACGACCAGGGCGTGATGTATTTCGGAGCACAAAACTATATTCTGAAATATGACGGGGTAACATGGAGAAAGATCGGGTTTAAAGTGAATCCGGCTTCAATGGTTATCCGTTCGATGGCAAAAAACAATAATGGAACTATCTATTATGGCGGCTATGGCGATTTCGGGTACCTGACTAAAGACAGCCTGGGGCAAACGATTACAAAATCATTGCTTGACCTGTTACCCGCAGCAAACAGAAATTTTTTGGACGTATGGTCTGCTAACGCAACCGGCAACAGTATTTATTTTCAATCCAGAGAATATCTTTTCAGAATAGGAGAAAAAAAACCGGGCGGTTCCGATAAAGACCGGGAAGTGAAAGTGTGGAAACCGCAAACCCGTTTTATGTTTTCCTTTTATGTGGAAGGTGATTTATATGTGCATCAGCAGGGGTTAGGTTTATATAAAATGGTGAACGATTCATTAATGTTGATCCCGGGCAGTGAATTTTTAGGAAAAGAACGGATGCAGGTCATGCTGCCCTACGCTGCCGGGCCCAATGGGGAAAAGCAATACCTGGTGGGATTGTTTTACAGTGGCCTTTATCTCTATAATGGAAAAACATTTCGCCCATTTACTACCGATGTGGATCCAATCTTAAAATCAGGCGCTATTTTATATAAAGGCTTTCAATTACCCAATGGAAACTATGTGTTATCATCAACAGGTATCGGTTTACTGATCATAGATGCAAAAGGAAAATTAGTACAACGGATCAACCGTTCAGTTGGATTGCAGGATGAATCTGTTTATGCCACGTTTCTCGACAAAAGAGGCATTCTCTGGTTAGCACTCGACAACGGAATATCAAGGGTAAATATTTCTTCACCACTCACTCAATTCAATTTACAATCTGGAATCAGTACCGGTGTTCTTTCCATGGCACGGTTTGAAGGCGATTTGTATGTGGGAACTACCAATGGCCTGTTACATTTCAATAAGGATATCAAACGTTTTGAACCGGTATCCGGTATTCCGCAAAACCAGATTTTCACATTGATTCCCGACGGAAACAAGTTGTTGGTCAGTGGCGATGGCCTTTTCGCCATCAAAAATAAAAAAGCGATTACCATCCGCCCGTCTGTAAGTGCAGACTTAACATTATCTAACATTTTTATTCCGCCAGGTAACTCTAACCTGTTACTTGGGGGTGGGCAATTTGGCATAGCAGTGTTTCAAAGAGAAAACCAAAATGCTAACTGGGAGTTTAAAGGATACGTTCCGGGAATTGCTGACCAGATCTGGAGTTTTGCAAAAAATAAGGATGGTTCATTCTGGGCAGGAACACAGAATGGCTGGGACTATCGCTTTAATATTGCATTCGATGAAAAAGGAGACCTTGATAAGAAAAAAACCTCTTTTGTAAAATATGGGGTTCAGGATGGTTATACAAATGGCATTGGAACCGTCTATACTATTCATGGCATAAATTATTTCTTAGCCGATTCTTCGCTTTTTACATTTGATGATTCCAAAAAAAGTTTTGTGGCAGACACAACTTTCGGAAAATTTTTGAAAGGCGGTGGGAATACAGAATTTACAATAGCAGAAGATCAGAAGGGTATTGTATGGATTAATATAGGTAAAGAATTCAGAAAAGCCATCCCGAAACCCGGGGGAGGTTACCGGATCGAGAGCGCTGATTTGAATACCATCAATGATCTTACTGTTTCAAATTTTTACCCGGATAAAGACAATATTTTATGGATCTGCACCACCGATGGACTGATCCGCTACGATGAAAACCTGCAAAAAAATTATGACGAATCTTTCAAAGCGGTCTTAACCCGTGTGGCTGCAGGAAAAGAAGCATTGAGCATTGACAAAACAACAAATATAAATGCATCGTCTATTTCCTATGAAAATAATACGCTCCGCTTTGAATATGCTGCCCCGTTTTTTGATCAGGAATCCAAAACGCAATATCAAACATGGCTGGAAGGTTTTGAAAACAACTGGTCCGACCTTGGCAATAATTATTATAAGGAATACACTAATCTCTCTCCCGGCAAATACACATTTCATGTAAGAGCGTTAAACATCTATAACAAACTTAGTGATGAAGCCTCTTATCCTTTTGAAATTTTACCCCCCTGGTACCGTACCTGGTGGGCCTACTTATTATATGTATTGGTTGCCGCCGGAGCTATATCAGCACTGATTCGGTGGCGCACCCGCCAGCTCAAGGAAAAACATAAAGAGCTGGAAAAAACAGTAACAGAACGCACCAAAGAATTAAGCCATCGTGTAAAAGAATTAGCAGTGATCAACAGTGTACAGGAAGGATTGGTAAGAGAAATGGACATGAAATCCATTTATGAAATGGTGGGGGAAAAGCTAAGGCAAATTTTCAACGCACAGGTTATAGACATAGCTACATATGATAAAGAAGCTAATCTTTTGACTGATCATTATGCTTATGAGAAAGGAGACCGGACTCTCGTCGGAACCTGGGAGCCTAAGGGATTCAGAAAAAAGCTGATTGATACAGGCCAGGTCTTTCTGATTAATGAAGATTTAGAAAGAAAAAGCAAAGAACTTAATTCAAATGTATTAATGGGCGAACAGCCAAAATCAGTTGTATTTGTCCCATTGCTTTCAGGCAACCAGGTAAAAGGAATGATCAGCCTGCAAAACCTCGATAAAGAACATGCTTTCTCCGAATCAGATGTGAACCTGCTGAAAACTTTAGCCAATAGTATGAGTGTAGGATTGGAAAGTGCCCGACGTTTTGATGAAACAGTGAGGCTGTTGAAAGAAACCGAACAACGCAATGCAGAATTAGGTATTATCAACAGTGTGCAGGAAGGACTTGCTTCCAAATTGGATATGCAATCCATCTATGACATGGTGGGAGAAAAGATCCGGGAAATTTTTGATGCGCAGGTGATTGATATTGTAACCTACGATAAAAATGCCAACCTGATCGAAGACCGTTATGCTTATGAAAAAGGAGACAGGACATTGATTGGGGCAAGGACTCCGAATGGTTTCAGAAAGCATGTTATTGAAACCAAACAATTGCTTTGGCATAATGAAAATGTAGAACAGGCCACGAAGGATTATAATAATGAAATCCTTTTGGGGGATATGCCGAAATCCCAACTCTATGTTCCCATGATCGCCGGTGGCGAAGTGAAGGGTGTGATCAGTTTGCAAAATTTAGACCATGAACAGGCATTTTCCAATTCTGATGTCAGCCTGCTCACCACATTGTCCAACAGCATGAGTGTGGCATTGGAAAGTGCAAGACTCTTTGATGAAACTACAAGACTGCTGAAAGTAACAGAACAACGGACAACAGAACTTGCGGTGATCAACAGTGTCCAGGATGGTTTGGCAAAAGAGTTGGATATTCAATCAATATATGATCTCGTAGGAAATCGCATACGTGATGTATTCAATGCACAGGTGGTGATCATAGCATCGTTAGACAAGGAAAAAAGAATGGAATATTTCAATTATGCAATTGAAAAAGGAGAACGTCTCTATCTGAATCCAAGAAAATATGATAAAGTAAGAGAATACCTTATTGACAGCAAAGAGAAAATCCTCATCAATAATAATTTTGAAGAAGCTGCGCTGAAATTTGGAATGAATGTAGTGCCGGGTACTGAACATCCGAAATCATTGCTATTCGTTCCGATGGTGGTAGGTGATAAGGTTAAAAGTTATATAAGCCTTCAAAATATTGATAATGAAAACGCCTTCAGCGATTCGGATGTCAGGTTACTGGAAACGCTTGCCAACAGCATGAGCGTGGCATTGGAAAATGCAAGGCTCTTTGATGAAACAACCCGTTTGCTGAAAGAAACTGAACAACGAAATGCAGAACTGGCAGTGATCAACAGCGTCCAGGAAAATTTAGTGGCACAAATGGATTTGCAGGGTATCTATGAGCTGGTAGGAGAAAAAATGAGAGAGGTATTCCAGGCGCAGGTAATTGATATCGTGACTTACGATAAAAGGACCAACCTGATTGAAGACCGCTATTCGTACGAAAAAGGCGATCGTACCTTAGTGGGACCCCGTGAACCGTCAGGTTTCAGAAAACACGTCATTCAATCCAAACAACTCCTATTAAACAATGAAAACGTAGAACAGGCAATAAAGGATTTCGACAATAAGATCATTATTGGAGAACCCCCCAAATCCCAGATCTATGTTCCCATGATGGCTGCAGGAGAAGTAACAGGTATCATCAGTTTGCAAAACCTCGATCATGAACAGGCTTTTTCCGATTCAGATGTAAACCTGCTGACTACATTGGTGAATAGTATGAGTGTGGCGTTGGAAGGCGCCAGGTTATTTGATGAAACCACCCGCCTGCTCAAAGAGACCGAACAACGCACTGCAGAGTTAGGAATCATCAACAGTGTGCAGCAGGGGTTGGCTTCCAAACTGGAAATGCAATCTATCTACGACCTCGTTGGTGAAAAAATGCGGGAGTTATTCAATGCCCAGGTCATTGATATCGTTTCCTATGAAAAACTTTCCAACACTATTGAAGATCGTTATACATACGAAAAAGGTGATCGCACACTTTTGGGAGCAAGGCCCTTGAAAGGTTTCAGAAGATATGTTGTAACTACCGCAAAACCTTTAGTGATCAATAAAGACGTTGAAGCTGAACGCCCCAAATATGACAACACCGTATTAATGGGCCAGGCAGCTAAATCGCTGGTAATGGTACCTATGATTGCCGGAAACGAAGTGACCGGAGTGGTGAGTTTGCAAAACCTCGATAAAGAAAATGCTTTTTCCGAAGCTGATGTGAACCTGCTTATCACACTTTCCAGCAGTATGAGTGTGGCTTTGGAAAGCGCCAAACGATTTGATGAAACAAAACGGCTCTTAAAAGAAACAGAACAAAGAACTGCTGAACTTGCCGTGATCAACAGTGTGCAGGAGGGCCTGGCAAAAGAGCTGGACATGAAAGGCATATATGAAATGGTGGGCGACAGGCTTTCCAGTTTATTCCCCGATTCACAAACATTGGTGATCCGGACCTTTGATCATGAATTGGGACTGGAACACTGGCAATATTCAAAACAAAAAGGAGTGCGTCAGTATGTGGCTGCACGTCCTTTAAACTGGAACAGCAAACAACTGATCACAACAAAAAGACCGCTGAATATTGAAAAGAACTATGTAGAAATTGCAAAAAAATACGGGGGTACCGGTGTTACTCATGGTCAGCCGCCTAAATCTGCCGTGTTTGTTCCGATGATGGTAGGCGATACAGTGAAAGGTTCCGTAAGCCTGCAAAATGTGGATGAGGAAAATGCCTTTACTGAATCTGATATGAAGTTACTGACCACCATCACCAACAGCATGAGTGTAGCGTTGGAGAATGCAAGACTTTTTGAAGAAACCAATCGCCTGCTGAATGAAACAGAACAAAGAACAGAAGAGTTGTCTGTGATCAATAGTGTACAGGAAGAATTGGTAGGTGAAATCAATATTCAAAAAATTTATGACCTGGTAGGAAACCGCATTTGCGAACTATTCGACTCGCAAACACTGATCATCCGCACATTTGACCATCAAACTGGCCTGGAACATTTTCATTTCGCTCTTGAAAAGGGAGAGCATCTTGAAAAGATAACACAACCGTTTATTTGGGCCAATAAATTACTCATCAAAAACAAACAGGCGCTACTCATCAACGAAAACTATGCAGAGACGGCACACAGGTACGGAGGAAAAGGCGTAGGCAAAGGCCTTCCGCCAAAATCTGCCATCTTCGTACCTATGATAGTTGGCGATGTGGTGAAAGGTTCCGTAAGCCTGCAAAACGTAGAAAAAGAACACGCATTCAAAGACTCTGACCAGCGGCTGCTGACCACACTCACCAACAGTATGAGTGTGGCGCTGGAGAATGCACGGCTATTCGATGAAACGAATCGCTTATTAGCAGATACCAAACAACGAGCATCCGAATTAAGTACCGTGAACAGCATCAGCAAGGCGCTCACTTCACAGTTGGATCCCAGGGACCTGATCAATCTCGTGGGAAACAAGATGAAGGACCTGTTCCATGCTAACATTGTTTACCTCGCCCTGCTGAATAAGAAAACAAACATTATTCATTTCCCTTACTGCTTTGGAGATGACATGCAACCTATAAAACTGGGTGAAGGACTCACTTCAAAGATCATCTTATCGGGAGAAACTTTACTTTTAAACAAAGATGTAGAAGCACAAAGAGTGCAGATGGGCACACAGACAGTTGGAATTCCGGCAGCATCCTATCTTGGCGTTCCGATTCCTGTCGGCGATGAAATCATCGGGGTGCTGAGTGTACAAAGCACCGAGCAGGAAAACCGTTTCGATGAAAACGACCTGAGGCTTTTATCCACCATTGCTTCTTCTGTAGGTGTAGCTATGAAAAATGCACAACTGTTTGAAGAGGTGCAGCAGGCAAAAATGATCGCAGAACAAGCCGGTAAGGCAGCAGAACAAGCCAACCAGGCGAAAAGCGCATTTTTATCAACGGTCAGCCATGAATTAAGAACACCGTTAACCTCCGTACTTGGTTTTGCAAAGATCATCGGTAAAAGATTAGATGAAAAAATATTCCCCCTCATTAATAAAAGTGATACGAAGGCCAATAAAACAGTCACCCAGATCTCCGACAATCTGAAAGTCGTGATCTCGGAAGGTGAGCGGCTCACCAACCTGATCAATGATGTACTGGACCTGGCAAAGATTGAAGCAGGTAAGATGGAATGGAACATGGAAAAAGTAAATCTGGCTGAAGTAGCTGAAAGGGCTCTTGCCGCCACGACCAGCCTGTTTGCAAATAAAAACCTGAAACTGATCAAACAGATTGACCCGGATTTACCAGAGATATCAGGAGACAGGGACAAGTTGATCCAGGTGATCATCAATCTTATTTCAAATTCAGTAAAATTCACGGAAAAGGGATCTATCACCTGCAGTGTATCAAAAAAGGAAAATGAACTGGTCGTAAGTATTGCCGACACAGGAATAGGTATTGCAAAAGAAGATTTTGCCGCTGTATTTGAACAGTTCAAACAAGTAGGTGGCGATACACTGACTGACAAACCCAAAGGCACCGGCCTGGGTCTTCCTATTTGTAAAGAAATAGTTGAGCACCACGGTGGCCATATCTGGCTGGAAAGTGAAGTGGGCAAAGGGAGTGAATTCTCATTTTCCTTACCGGTCACATCTCCAAAATCTGTTTCCATAAAGCCATTACACCTGAACGAACTGGTGAGACAACTGAAAGAGCAGATGTCCTTTTCGCAACTTAAAGTAGATGGAACTAATTCCATGATCCTTGTTGTGGATGATGACGACTCAATAAGATCTTTACTGCACCAGGAGTTCAGTGATGCCGGATACCTCGTGGAAGAAGCCTCAAACGGAAAAGATGCATTGGAATCTATCCGGAAAAACCGTCCTGACCTGATCATCCTTGATGTAATGATGCCGGAAATAAATGGCTTTGATGTAGCTGCTATATTGAAGAATGACCCCCAGACAATGGACATTCCAATAATTGTCTTATCTATTGTACAGGATAAAGCAAGAGGATTCCGTATCGGCGTAGATCGCTACTTAACCAAGCCGATTGATACGGCACAATTATTTGCTGAAGTGGGATCGTTGCTGGAGCAGGGCAAATCAAGAAAAAAAGTAATGGTAGTGGACGAAGACAGCGCTGCGGTAAAATCTTTGACAGACGTGCTGCAGACAAAAGGGTATTCTGTAGTGGAATCGGACGGAAACGAATTAGTAAAAAAAGCGATCGCCACAAAACCGGATATCATTATTTTAAATTCGGTGCTGTCTTCAAAGCAGGAGGTTGTTCAGACTTTACGTTTTGAAAAAGGGCTGGAAAACGTTTTATTCTTCATTTATCAATAATAACAATAATTGATCAATCATTAAAATCATGGAACAAAAACTTTTGATCGTTGACGATGAAACTCATATTCGTATGTTATTGCAGCAAACACTGGAAGAACTGGAAGATGATGAGGTAAATTTCCTGACTGCAGAAAACGGAGAAGAAGCTTTAGCCATCATTCAGGAAGAAAAACCACAACTCGTTTTCCTGGATGTGATGATGCCAAAAATGAATGGCATGGAGGTTTGCCGTCGTGTAAAAAAAGAATTAGGGCTGAACGATGTTTTTATAGTTCTGCTTACCGCAAAAGGACAGGAACTGGACAGGCAAAAAGGACAGGAAGTAGGTGCGGATGTTTATATGACCAAGCCATTTGATCCTGAAATGATATTAAAGAAAGCAAAAGAAGTTTTGCGTCTCGGCAATTAATATTACTGCCAGACATCAATCGTCAAACCCAATCCGCTTTATCTGCACATGCCAAAGCTGAGTTTAAAAAATATTTTTGATAACAGAACTGGATCCGCCGCCACAATCCTTTCTTTAATTGAACAATTACAGGCACCGGTAAGAATTGAAGACGAGTCGGGAAAAGTGTTACTTTCTTTTGGCTCTGTCACTGAAAAATACCGGCATCCTCTTCACCTGGGCGGGGAAATAATAGGCTGGGTAACCGGTGATGAAAAAAGTTCTTTTATTTCAGAATTACTTCATTTATTACTTCAAAAAGAGTCTGAACGGAAAAAATTAGGCAGCGAAGTGCTGAATCTTTACCGGGAAGTAAACATGATCTTTGATTTTTCAGAGAAACTTGCTCAAACTATTGATGCTAATTCTATCTCCCAGGTTACGCTGGATGAGGCCAGCCGGGTGATCCGCTCCAACAACGGCGTCATTATATTGTGGAACGAAAAAACAGGCAGATTACAGGTAGTTGCTTCTATTGGTGAACTGTTTTTTGACGAGGAGATGATCAACAGTAATCTAAACCTTTTGCAAAGCATCATATTCAGCGGCCACTCGGAGATTATCAGCGATGCTTCAGACTTAAAAAAGGCCGGGGTTGTTGTACCCCAGGTACAATCGGTGATCTACTCTGCACTCAAAGTGAAACACCGGATCATGGGTGCCATTATTCTGGCAAGTAATGAACCGGAACAATACAAGGCAGCAGATCTGAAATTACTCACTACCCTTGCTTTACAATCTTCTGCAGCCATTGAAAGTGCCTTTCTTTATGAAAAAAATATAAGGGAAGAAAAGGAAAAGCAGGAAGCTCTGCGGCAGATCTATGAAGCCACAAATAAGTTTGTACCCCATGAATTCATTAAGTCACTGGGCCATGATGTGATCACTGATGTGAAACTGGGCGACCAGGTAGAAAAAATTGTTACGGTTTTATTTTCTGATATCCGGGAATATACCACCCTATCCGAAAAAATGACACCGGAAGAGAATTTCAGTTTTGTCTGCTCCTTCAATGAACAGATCGGCCCTGTTATCCGGAAACATAACGGGTTTATAAATCAATATCTCGGCGATGCGATCATGGCAATCTTCCCCGGCAATGCAACGGATGCCCTAATGGCTGCAATTGAGATGCAACAAGAAGTTCAGTTATTCAATTCCACCCGTCATCTGCTGAAAGAACCGTCTATCCAAATTGGTATAGGTATGCACACCGGGCCCCTGATCATGGGTATCACCGGCGATAAAAACCGCATGGATGCATGTACCATTTCCGATACGGTGAATACCGCCTCCCGTCTTGAAAGCCTTACCAAACATTATAAAGCCGGCATTCTTCTGAGCGAAGCAAGTTTACGCCAGATTTCACAAGTTGAAAATTTTTTGATCCGTAACCTTGGTTTGGTCCAGTTAAAAGGGAAACAGGAGTCCATTAATATTCACGAATGTTTCAGCGGCAATTCCAAACAGGAATTACAGAAAAAATCTGAATCACTTTCCGATTTTAATGCCGGTGTGACTTATTATTTAAACAAGTCTTTTGGCCAGGCCAATCATGCATTCCAGAAAGTCGTGGATTTTAATCCTGAAGACCGGACAGCAAAATTCTTTTTGAACCTTACCCGGCAAATTATTGAAAACGGGATGGCCGGCGCTAAAGCCGGCGTAGTGGAGATGAGGGAAAAATAATCAGAAAATATTCCAATTCTCATCATTTTTTTGTTGGAATGATAAAAAGATTTATTTAGTTTAAATTTTTAAAATAACTCAACGCTTCTTGGATAAGATATTTTCAGAAATATACAATGATGCCCTAATCCGTATTTTCCCCCGGCTCTCTAAAGAATTAACTTATCATAATGCCGATCATGCCCGGGATGTATTAGACCAGGCAATACGAATAGCTCACGAAGAAGGTATCAGTAACAAAGAAGACCTTTTACTGCTGAAGATTGCAGCCCTGTATCATGATACAGGCTTTATCAAATCTTATTCAGGGCACGAAGAAGTCAGTTGTGACCTTGCAAGAGAAGAACTGCCGGTTTTCGGCATCAATGACCGGCAACTGGACCATATCTGCAAATTGATCATGGTCACCAAAATGCCCCGGTACCCTGAAAACAAACTGGAAGAAATCATCTGTGACGCTGATCTTGATTACCTGGGAAGAACAGATTTTTTCAAAATATCCAACCTGCTTTTCCTGGAATTGAAGCACAGGGGACTGGTCCATAATGAATACAACTGGAACAAGAAACAGGTACACTTTCTGAAAGTTCACCAATACTTTACACCCGCAAACCGGGCTGCACGCCAGCAGCTTAAGCTCAAACATCTTTCTATGATCGAACAGATGCTTCAATCATCTTCTTCTTGACATCTCATCCCTGATTTTGAGCCATAATTAAGAAACCTCGCTTCGTTAACTGATTTTAACCGACGCACCGTTCATCATTTCCTGCTACAGTTGCTCACTGATCTTTTAGTTTTCACATTTTTTTTATAACCTCAGCGCCAGCTTCAGCATCTAAAAGGTAAAGGGCAATAAAAACCCGGAGCAGAGATCAATGAAGAGGAATGAATTTAAACAACTACCTAAAGCAATTAATTATGAAAAAAGTTTTACAAATTTCAGCTGCCCTGGATCAACCCAGGCTTTTAGAAGCCATCATAGAAAAATTAGCTCATCGCCGTTATGACATCGGCTATAGCAAAGAGAAAATGCCCAAAGGATATGAAGCCGATGAAACATCCAGTACGGAAGCTTATGTAAGCGGCACCGTTGAATTCAATTATAATGGAAATGAAAAGATCAGAATGCCTTTCATCACCTGCTTTCTTTTCACTTGTGCGCATGGCAAACAAGAACCTTACAAATTGAACTGGAGCATGTCCCTGTCCTGAAAATAATATTTGATACGGCCTTCCTTAGCCTCCGAAACAGAACGATCCAAACCCCTTACTGCGGCTTTTCACCCTGAAGCCGCAGTTTATTTTTTACCTGTTTTCACCGATGCTAACCTGCCATTCACCGATTTTTCCCATACGGTAGCCTATAGTGTATTCCTCTTGTACGCCCACTCGTTTACCTTTGCCCTATAAATTCAAAACAATGGCAGACTTTAATGAATTTCATGAAGAAAACAGGAAATGGAGAGAAGAGGGCAGAAAGATGAGAGAGGATTGGAGGAATAAGTTCAGGGAAAACCGGAGATATAATTCTGCCGGTATTAATTCCGGGAGCCGGGTATTAACCGGAATAATTTTTCTACTTATAGGAGCTGTCTTTTTTCTGAAGGCAGCACGATTTCCTCTTCCCGATTGGCTTATATCCTGGCAGATGCTCCTGATCGTTATTGGTTTTTTTGTTGGCGTCCGCCACCGTTTTTCGGGAATAAGCTGGCTGATACTGATCGTTATCGGCCTGGTGTTTATGGCACAGTATGCTTTTCCGGACGTTCAAATGCAACGCTATACCTGGCCTGCCATTATGATCATACTGGGACTTGTATTCATTATCAGGGGCGGGCTCCACATCTCCAGTTCCCGCAACTTCAATAATTCCCAGGGGGGGTCATCCGGCATCACAGGTGATCCGAGCACTCAATCAGGCGCATACTCCACTGAAGACGACTATATAAAAACCACAGCTATATTCGGCGGGACAAAAAAAAACATTCTTTCTAAAAAATTCCGGGGCGGCGATATTGTCAACGTTTTTGGTGGCACGGAGTTAAACCTGAGCCAGGCTGACATAGAAGGAGAAGCAGTGATGGAAATCACCGCCATCTTCGGCGGATGTAAACTCGTCATCCCATCCAACTGGACCGTGAAGTCAGATGCAGCAGCAATCTTTGGCGGAATTGAAGATAAAAGACCGGTAGTTTCCGTGGCTGAAGGGGAACAAAAGATATTGAGATTAAGGGGCACCGTGATCTTTGGGGGCATTGACATTAAAAGCTATTAAGAACAACAGATATCAAAAAACCATTTTAAAACCAACTGATCATTATGAACTGGTATCTTGCAAAAATCATTTTCCGGATCCTTTGCGGTGATGGAAACCATACCGGGCAATTTGATGTACAGCTACGCCTGATCAGGGCTGCAGATAAAGACGAAGCATTCCATAAAGCAACGCAAACCGGGCTGAAGGAAGAAGAAACTTTTTTCAATCAAAACCAGAAACTGGTTCAATGGAAGTTTATCAACATTGCAGAGCTTTATAAACTGAGTGAATTAATTGACGGCGCCACACTGTATTCCCGCATAGAAGAATCGGACCACCCGGATTATTATACCAGCACCGTTCATAAAAAAGCTGAACAAATTCATTCCGGCAATTCGCTGGAGCTATTAGACTTAGTATAAGCCTATGTCCAGATCACCCCTTTCTGTCAGTCGTTTCAGAACCATCTTTTTTGGTTTCTGGCTGTCCGTGATTATTGACGGAGTTTTTGTACTGCATTGGTATGAACCGGGATGGGATTTGTCTGTTGCTGCCATTGACAGCATTATCAGTTGTGTTGTACTTTTTATTTTTTGCCTGCCTTTAATGACTACATTAAGGTACTACACTCCCAAACAAAAAAATTATGTCAACGTATTTATCTGGTGTGTATTTATTATAGCTGCCTGGTTGATCACCATCCGCTGGCTACTTCAACTTGTTCTTGGCAATAACGAAGATTATCCCGAATTTTTGCACCGGTCGCTGGTAGTGCGTGCCAGTATCGGATTTTTCCTGACAGGATGCATAGCCCTGGCTTTCATGATCTGGTACAACTGGGAGGAGCAGCGTGAAAATGAAACAAGAAAACAGGATGCAGAAAAATTTGCAAAAGAAGCAGAACTCTTCAAGCTGCGCCAGCAGATGCAGCCGCACTTTTTATTCAACAGCCTTAATTCCATCAATGCACTGATCGGCAGCCGTCCCGAGGAAGCAAGGAAAATGGTGCAACAATTATCCGATTTCCTGAGAGGAACAATAAAAAAAGAAGAAACACAATGGGTCAGTTTGAAAGAAGAACTGCAATACCTGCAACTGTACCTTGATATTGAAAGAGTCCGTTTCGGAAACCGATTGTCCACACTGATCGAAAGTGAAATAACAACGGATCAAATGAAACTTCCGGCATTACTCCTTCAGCCTTTAGTGGAAAACGCCATTAAATTCGGGCTGTACGATACTACAGGGGAAATCCAGATCCGGGTAAAGGCCTCGGCAGAAGGAAATACCCTGGCATTGAAAGTGGAAAATCCTTTTGATCCTGAAACATCTTCTTCTAACCAGGGAACAGGCTTCGGGTTGAAATCGGTGCAGAGAAGATTGTATTTGCTCTTTGGAAGAAATGATCTGCTGGCGACCGAAGCAAAAGAAAATATCTTTACCACTGTTGTGAAAATACCCCAATCCGTAGTACAGAAGCAATGAAGCAAATTATAAACTAAATCAAAGACTGAAACACCACTCTGAATATGAAAGTTATTATCATTGACGATGAACCGCTGGCAAGAAGTATTGTAAAAGAGTACCTGCAAAAACATCCTGAGCTGGAACTGGTGCAGGAATGTAATGACGGGCTTGAAGGATTGAAAGCCATCCAGCAGCAGCAGCCCGATCTTATCTTCCTGGATATTCAGATGCCGAAAATCAACGGTTTTGAAATGCTGGAACTGCTGGATCATCCGCCTGCTGTCATCTTCACCACCGCTTTTGATGAATATGCCATCAAAGCATTTGACACACATGCCATAGATTATTTACTCAAACCTTTCAGCCAGGAACGTTTTGACAAAGCCGTTGAAAAATTATTGGTGCAAAAAAATATTCCTGCAGAAAAATCAACCCAGGAATTGCTGGAAACTGCATCTCATTCCCCTGCACAAAGCCAGCGTATCGTAGTGAAAAACGGAAGTAAGATCAAGATCATACCGGTACAGGAAATTTTTTACCTGGAAGCAGCAGATGACTATGTAAAAATTCACACCAAAGAAGGATATTTTCTGAAAAACAAGACCATGAATCATTTTGAACAGATCCTGGATATGCAGCATTTCGTCAGGTCGCACCGTTCATATATGATCAATATCCAACAGGTCACCCGTATTGACCCTTATGAGAAGGATAATCACATTGCCATCCTCCGGTCCGGCGCAAAAGTACCGGTGAGCCGCAACGGGTACATCAGGTTAAGACAGGTGTTAGGTTTATAAATTAATCTTCCGCAAATGTTTTTATTGCTTTGCCGAAATCTCTGAATAATTCTTACTTTCAGCATCCCAAAATATAGCATTGAATGAAGGCATATAAGCTGAACATAAAAACCATCGTCGTCATCGTCGGAATATTAAGCCTGGTAATCTATTCCCTGGTATTGGTTATTTTCCATATTGCAAAAACGGAAGACCTTGGTGAAACGTTACTGCATTACGGTTATATCATTGCACCTGTTTCAATTCTCTGGGTGATGCTTGACCGTTACCTCTGGCATACCCGACTGTTCCAGGTATTGCGAAAATCCTTGAATATTCCACCGGACCTGCGGGGAAGGTGGGAAGGAAAACTGGAAAATTCAGATGGCAGCCCGGCACAAAAATTCGTTATTGAGGTCAGGCAGACGCTGACCTCATTAAAAGTTCATTCATATTCTGCTATAAGCCCCTCTCTTAGCATCCTTTGCGAAATTGCGACTGATACACATGAAGAGAATTTCACTTTATGTTTCTTATGGGAAGGACAAACCCATACGGATATAAAAGACATGCACCAGGGAATACGGTTCCAGGGATACACCATGCTCAATCTTTTGGAACACGAAAAGCCAAGAATGCTGAAAGGTTCTTACTTCACTAATTTCAAACCCAACCAAACAAAAGGAGGAATTGAGCTGGCCTGGGTTTCTAAAGAGATCAAAGGGAAATTTGAATAACGTTTAGTTCAGCACTTCATAGATTACCACCCGTTGCGACTTATTTTTTAATGATACTTCTCCTACTTTGCGGCAATTAAAAGACTCTTTGATTTTTTCATAAGAAGATTCGGAAATAATGATCTGACCTTCCTTAGCTGCAGCCTGCAGCCGCTGTGCGGTGTTCACCGTATCTCCGATCACTGTATAATCCAAACGCCGTAAACTGGTTGAGCCGATATTTCCTGATACCATTTCACCACTGTTGATGCCGATGGCCACATGAGGGGTGAAAGTGATATTTTCAGAAAACGGGGGGCACTTTTCAATTTCACTCACCACTGCCAGGCAGGCATCTACGGCCCTGTCCAGATGATATTCTCCTGTAAAGACCGCCATGACTGCATCCCCGATAAATTTGTCTATATGGCCTTTTTGATTGATAATCTGCTTTACAATAATTTCAAAATAACTGTTCAGGAGTTTTACCACATTGTCAGGCTTTTCATTTTCACTGATGGAAGTGAATCCGCAGATATCAATGAATGCCACTGTACCTTCTATCGTTTCATTGGAAGAAAGAGATTGTTCAAACTCTTTACTGCTCATAAAATTCAATACATTCTGATCCACGTACATTTTCAGAATATTATTTTGACGAACCGCTTCCAGTGTCTCCTTCATCTGGTTTACATCTTTGAGTGTCTTTTCTACAGTCACTTCAAGATCTCCGAAGTCAATCGGTTTGGTGACAAAGTCAAAGGCACCGAGGTTCATGGCTGCCCGGATGTTGGGCATATCGCCGTAAGCAGAAATGATTACGGTACGCATCAATGCATTCTGTTCATTGATTTTTGAAAGCAGGGTCAGGCCATCCATTTCCGGCATATTGATATCACTCAGTACCAAATCCACATTGGGGTTTTCGGAAAGTTTTTCCAGGGCAATGCGGCCGTTCTCGGCAAAAAGAAATTCATATTCCCTTTCCCGTATCTTCTGCCTGAATCTTTGTTTGATAAGCATTTCAAGATCAGCTTCATCATCCACGACCATAATCCTTGCCATCAGTTTATTGCTTTTAATTTTTCCTTTAATGATATAAAATCAACGGGTTTTGTAAGAAAGTCATCTGCGCCAAGCTTCATGGCTGTATTATAATTATCTGAATCACCATATGCTGTAATCATCATTACCACAGGGGGTGGTTCATGATGTTTCTCTTTGATATGCCGGAGTAATTCCAGGCCACTCATGCCGGGCATGTTAATATCCGACAGGATCAACACTGCTTCATGCTCACAGTTCCCGAGATATTTCAATGCCTCTTCCCCCGAAAAGGCAAATACAAACTTCATCTCCCCACTGCGCATCTCCTTCCGGAAACGCTGCTCAAAGAGGGTCTGTACATCTTTTTCATCATCAACTACCAGAACCTTCATATTTTTAATTTAATTTTTATAATGGCAAAAGAATTGAAAATTCTGTAAACTGCCCTTCTCTTGTATCCACAAAAATCTCACCGCCATGAGCTTTTACAATATCATAGCTCAAAGATAAGCCTAACCCGGTACCCTCCCCGGCAGGTTTGGTCGTAAAGAAAGGTTGGAAAATCTTGTCCCTGGCTTTTTGCGGAATGCCGTTTCCGTTATCCCTGACTGTTATTTTAACCTGCTTTTCCATTTTCTTCGTTTTGATGGTTACTGAAGGGTGATAACCCTCCCCGGCACTTTTCCTTTTTTCATTAACTGAATAAAAGGCATTGGTTATAAGATTCAGGATCACCCGCCCTATATCCTGCGCCACCACATTAATCTTTCCTATAGACTCATCAAAATCTGTTTCAAATTTTGCATTAAAGCTCTTATCTTTTGCACGAAGACCATGATAGCCCAACCGGAGGTATTCATCGCATAAAGCATTGATGTCTGCAGGCTCTTTTTGCCCGGAACTGCTGCGGCTGTGTTGTAACATACTTTTGACTATCCCGTCGGCACGTTTGCCATGATGATTTATTTTTTCCTCATTAGCAATTATATCATTGACAATCTCTTTTACATCAGCAAAATTTCCTTTATCCATTTCACCTTTCATCTCTGTAAGCAATTCCTTATTTACCTCAGAAAAATTATTGACAAAATTCAGCGGATTTTGAATCTCATGGGCGATGCCGGCAGTGAGTTCTCCGAGGGATGCCATTTTTTCGGAATGAATGAGTTGGGCCTGTGTGGCTTGTAAGTTTACATGTGCTTCTTCCAAGGCCTGATAAGCGGCTTTTAATTCCGAAGCTTTTTTCAATTCTGTTTCTTTACGGGCATTTTCCAACCGGAGTTCAAGCGTCTTTTTTATTTCTGATTCCAGGCTTTTGTAAGCAAAAGCAATTCTTTGCGAAAGAAAGACCGACATGGATAGCAATATGGGCAATACGCCTGTAAGATAAATGAGTATATACCAGAGGGTAAGTGAAAAATTATTGGTAACGATTAAAATTAGAATCAATATCAAACTAATACTAAATGCAGCAAAACCAACACCAATAATCCATGCTCCGGAAGTCCTTTTACGCATCGCAACAATTACAATCCTGATCATTTCTGCCAGCGATAGTATAAAAAGAATTAGCGACAAAATAGGTACCAGTGCAAACCATGACCATATTGCAATACCCACCGAAGCAAAAAGGAAAAACCAGAATGAATTCGGGATTTTTTTATAAAAGAGTGAATAAAGGAATCTAAGGCCAACTACAGGCATTATTGCCAGGTAAGGCAACCATAGTCTTTTTAAAAACAGGGAAAAAACCGCATTGGGGTTACCAACAGATTCATGTTCCAGAATTCCCCATAGAGCCAAAATCAGAGCAAATAAGGCAAAATAAAGATTGCTTTTTTCACGACGGTAGAAAAGAAACAATATGAAATGTATCAGTGCAAAAGTTAAGGGAATGGCTATCACCAAGGCTTCCAAAGACTTAAAAAATATTCCATGCTCCAGCATGGCTTTATTCACTTCATCCGGTTTGCCGATGGCCAGCTTAAAACCCAATGCACTTACAGTAGGAGGCCTGTTTTGCATAACATTAAAACCTGAGTAGCGGATAGCTAAAATATTTTCTTGTTGAGTAAAAACGATAAGCGGTGGAATAAGAGTGAGCGTATTTAAAGTAACTTCATTATTTTTTGAGGCTCCCACTTCTCCAAATCTTGCAAATAATTTTCCATTGAGATAAACCTCTGAAGCACCCGGTTGGCTGACATACAGTGACAATGGTTTATTTAGCAGAGAGGAATCAATAAGCAAATGAAGCCTGAACCATCCTATACCATTCCATCCACGCCCAGGTAAACTGTCAACATTCAAAGTGGTTTGTGTTTTCTCCCAGGCATTATCATCAAAATCAGGTTTTGTCCAAATGTCAGATGCAAAAACAGAATCACCCGCATGGTACTTCCAGTTGCCATTAATATCCAACGACATATTATTCAACCATGACAGATTTTTCAACATACTGTCCGTTAGAAAAAAATAATCCTTCTTCTCCTGAGCTATAAGTAATGGAGAAGTAAAAATGAAAACAAAAAGAATCAGCAATAATTTCTTTTTCATTTTCAAATTTTTTGTGTAATCTAACCTATTGCCGGTAATATAACAAAAAATACAGCTCCCCATCCTGCCGCCTGCCCGACCGAGTCATTCAGGCCGGGACCGGAAGGGCGGGCCTCACCTTCTTTACCATTAACTTTTATCTCTACCCCATGTGCTTTTACAATACCATAGCTCAAACTCAACCCTAATCCTGTTCCCTGTCCGGTTGGTTTGGTAGTAAAGAATGGCTGAAATATTTGGTTCATGATATTTTTTATAAATGCCGGTACCATTGTCTTTTGCAGGAATTTCAGCTACCTGCCTCCCAAAAGGGTTTTGTATTTCATGAGCAATGCCGGTAATGTGCTCCCAGGGAAAGGCTATTTGTTTTTCGCAGTACTGCTACATCTTTCGCTGAAGGATGAGATATTCCTTTAGTAAAAAATTCCCGGGGCGCCGGAAAAGTTCATTTTACTCTCCAATCTTCAAAAATGATCCTGTGATCCCATGATATCTCTTGTTTTTCTGCGGTGTCGCTTTTTTATTTCATACGCCGGGAAAGCGCCCTGGCAACACCACTGGCAGTGACTGATAAAAGAAAAGATAAAATACCCGGGCCCTATGGCAGAACCAGCATTGATCTCGTGATTTCAATCTGCGCCCTGCACTTTCCAAATATTCACCCGACCCCATTAGTTCCCGGCTGAAATTCCTGAATAAGATCAAATACTAATATATGCCGTTCTATCCTATGCCCTGAATAAACGATAAACAACAAGGAAAACAATCTCTCGATTTTTACTCCTAACTTCAATTCAGGATTTATTATTTTGCCAATACATTACAAGAAATTACAGGATATATACAGGTAGTATATGGAATCATCTCCTCAACATTCTTCTGTGGAAAAGATCAGCCCGAAGCAGCGTTCATTATTCGGCCTGGTCATCTGGGCTATAGGGCTTTCCCGCCCATACCGTAAGATGGTTTATATAATTCTTGCTGCCATGGTTGTGGAAGCGCTGATAGGGCTGGCAAGTCCCTGGCCATTGAAAATTGTAATTGATAATGTGGTCGGTCATCATCCGCTGCCCGGGATGCTCCAATGGATGGATGTAATTTTTCCGGAAGAGAAAAAGATACAGCTGGCCGCAGTTGCCGCAATCAGCTTTGTCGCCATTACAGCCATTGGCGCAATTGCAGGCTACCTCGACAACTATTATAATGAAAAAGTAGCCCAGTATATTGCAGATGACCTTCGCAAAAAAATGTATCATCACCTGCAACACCTGTCCCTGTCTTATTATGATTCGCACCAAACAGGAAAGTTGTTAAGCACTATCACTACCGATGTATCTACCGTGCAGGATTTTGCATCATCCACTCTTTTAAACATACTGGTGGATGCGCTCACCATAGCAGGTATGATAGGAATTATGTTTTATCTTGACTCCGACTTTACATTAGTGGCTCTTGCAGTGGCTCCCTTCCTGCTTCTTTTTGTAGCCCGTTTCAAGAAAACAATGAAGAAAGCCACTCATGAAGTACGCAAAGACCAGAGCAATATGTTCGTTGTGTTGCAAAAAGGCCTTGAATCCATCCGGGCAGTTAATGCTTTTGGCCGGCAGGACTATGAAGAAGACAGGTTAAAAAAAGTAAGTGATGAGACTGTGCATGCTGCATTAAAAGCAAAAAAGGTAAAATCGGTCATTTCTCCTGTAGTGGCAATAACGGTAGCCACCTGTACCGCTTTTGTACTCTGGCGGGGAGCCCACCTCGTATTGAATGGCGTAATGACAGTAGGCGCTCTTACCGTTTTTCTCTGGTACATGAGTAAATTTTTCAGCCCGGTGCAGGACCTTGCAAAAATGACAAGTACTATTGCCCAAACCAGCGTGGCATTGGAGCGAATCCAGTCTATCCTTGAAACAAATGCTATAACACCGGAAAAAGCCAATGCAATCTGCCCGCAGAAGATAGAAGGCGAGATATTTTTTGAAAATGTTTCCTTTGCTTATAACACGGATAGCCCTTTAATTAAAAATTTTAACCTTAAAATAGAGTATGGCCAGCGTATCGGTATTTGCGGACATACCGGCAGTGGAAAGTCAACTATTGTGGGACTTATTGCACGGTTTTACGATCCTGTGTCGGGCAGGATACTGATAGACGGAACAGACATTTCCGATTTCACTATTGTAGGGCTCCGCAATCAGCTCGGATTTGTAATGCAGGATACCGTGTTGTTCTATGGATCTATCATGGAAAATATTGCATACGGAAAACCTGACGCCACGGAGGAAGAAATTATTGAAGCCGCAAAACTTGCCCATGCAGATGAATTTATCAGCAAGATGCCGCATGGCTACCAGACACTTGTTGGCGAAAGAGGCGTAACTCTTTCCGGTGGCCAAAGACAACGTATCGGTATCGCAAGAGCGCTGATCCGAAACTCCCCGATACTGATCCTGGATGAACCCACTTCATCGCTCGACTCCGAATCTGAAAAAGTGGTCATGAAAGCACTGGAGAATTTAATGTCAGGGCGTACCGTTATTATCATTGCACACCGCCTTACCACTATACGGGATGCCGATAAAATTGTGGTTCTTGACAATGGCGTCATTGCGGAATCAGGTACCCATGAAGAACTGTTGCAGAAAGGCAATATTTATGCAGACCTGTACCATACGCAGGCATTGGCCGGTTCATAATATTTTTGAACTGGGTAAGAATCATTAAATTTATACACGAAACAAAACTACACACCATTTAAATGTCTCACCGCTCCATAATTATTTTGCCGGATGATACAGGAAAAGAGATCATTGATGCCATTAATAATGCTAATGACAGTTTACTGATAAAAATGTTTTTATTTTCCGATGCAGAGCTTATTCAGGCTGTAATTGCTGCAAAACAAAGAGGCGTGTCAGTGAAAGTGATGCTTAACCCGGCACGCAGAACCGGCGAAGAAGAAAATGAGGATACAAGGAAACTACTGGAAACTGCAGGAATAGAAGTGAGAGATTCCAACCCTGATTTTACCATTACCCATGAAAAATCAATGGTAGTTGATGATAAGGTCGCATTCATAAAATCATTGAACTGGGAACATAAGAATTTTGTTGAAACACGTGATTATGCCATTATCACCCATCATCCCGATGAAGTAAAAGAAGTGATTTTATGTTTTGATGCTGACTGGCACAGAAAAGTTTTTGAACCGGGAGATGATCTCAAACTTATCTGGTGCAGCAATAACGGAAGAACAAGAATAGCCCGCTTTATTGATGAAGCAAAGCATACCCTTTTTGTACAAAACGAACGGTTTCAGGACCTGGTGATCATAGAACGCATTGTACATGCTGCATCCAGAGGGGTAAAAGTGCATGTAATGGCAAGACCTCCCCACACTCTGAAAATGGACAAATTAGTAGAAGGTGTAGGCGGGTTGCGCATCATGGATGATGTAGGTATTAAAATTCATAAACTGAAACACCTGAAACTTCACGGCAAAATGCTGCTCGCTGATGATTGCAGGGCTATTGTCGGATCTATCAACCTTTCCCCGGGAAGTTTTGACCATCGCAGGGAGCTTGCTATAGAAGTACACGATGCCCCGGTAGTGGAAAGATTAAAAAAAATTGCCCGCCATGATTGGGAAAATTCCCACCCGCTTGACCTTTCAGAAAGAGGATTGGTGGAAGACCTGCAGGATTCCGGGCAGACGGCAATTGAAAAGCTCGTACTCGATGATGAACCCAAAGAGAAACACCACAATAAACATCACAAGCATCATAAACATAAAAAGTAAAAAGAAGGCAACATCATCCCGGTAAGCGCAGATGTGCCTATCCGGCATGAAAATTTTTTTTACAATTCTTTCTTTTTAAGACTGTTTTAAAATGCTTAACTTTTTTTCCTGATCAATAAACTACATATCATGCAAAAATATATCCTGCTTTTGTTCCTGCTGGGTTTTGCAAAATCACAGGCGGTATTTTGCCAAACCTATCAATTTGACAAAATATCATTTTTTGAAGACACCTCTTTAATAAATGCTACGCTGACCACCGACCTGGTGCACCTGGAGCGGCAACGCAACAAGGAAGGAAAACAGTACCCGGGGCATTTTCTGATCTCCCTTCCGGGCGATAACATCCTGGATGCCCCTGTCATACTGGAACTGAGAGGGCATATTAGAAAAGTGATATGCGATATTCCACCCATAAAAATCAACTTTAAAAGTCAGAAGAATTCTGAACTTCATAAGTTGGGCTCACTCAAAATGGTCAATCAGTGTAAAGTCTCAAAAACCTATGAAGACTATTTAATAAGAGAGTACCTGATATATAAAATGTACAACCTCATCACCGATGCAAGTTTCCGGGTGCGCCTGATGAAACTGACACTTACTGACAGCAGCAATAATAAAAAGCCGCAGCCGGAATATGCTTTCCTTGTGGAAGATGTTAAAGATCTTGCCAAGAGGAATAAGTGCCGGGAACTAAGTAATGCAAAAGTGGACCCAAGAGAAACAGACCGGAGGCAAATGACTATCGTTGCTATTTTTGAATACATGATTGGAAATACCGACTGGGGCATTTCTGTAAATCATAACACCAGGCTGATAATTCCGGCTACTGATTCAGTTTCCCGTCCTTTCGTTATACCCTACGACTTTGATTATTCAGGACTGGTGAATGCCGATTATGCCGTTCCGGATGAAAACCTGGGCATTGCAAATGTCCGGGAACGTTTATATCGTGGATTTCCCCGCACGATGGAAGAACTGAATGAGGTACTCGGCATTTTCAAAAAGCAAAAAGATGCTATTTATGACCTGATCAAAAACTGCGGCATGCTCTCCTCGTCAAGTAAAAAAGACATGACCCGCTATCTTGACCCATTTTTTGAAACAATCAATGATCCATACAGTGTAAAAGATATTTTCATTAACAGCGCAAGGAACAATTAGTTTTTGCGGCAACAGCTTAAATAAATCCTCTGCAAGATGGCTGCAAGCCCGATATTCTCAACCTGACTATAACCGGTTTAATTGTAAAATACGCTGCACACTGAAAGGAAAGTGCAATTTATGCAACAGGCAATTGAATAATAAACTCAGTTCCTGTCTTTCCCCCGGAGAGGCTTTTTACTTTTATTTCTCCTCCATGCACTTTCACTATATCATAACTCAAACTCAGCCCTAATCCCGTTCCCTGCCCGGCAGGCTTTGTTGTAAAGAAAGGCTGAAAAATTTTGTCTTTAATCGCATCAGGAATTCCCGGGCCATTATCTCTTATAGTTATCAAAATTTTATCTCCTTCTCTTTTTGTACTCACCCATACTGTGGGATCCCGTTTTCTTTCAGCATCCCTGAAGTTCTCTTCGGCAGGCAGCAGAGCTGCATAAAAAGCATTGTTGATCAGATTTAAAATCACTCTTCCGATATCCTGGGGTACAAGGCTTATTTTTCCGATCGCAGGGTCAAATTCCGTTTCATATTTCACATTAAAGGATTTGTCTTTGGCTCTTAAACCATGATAGGCCAATCGCAAATATTCATCGCACAAAGCATTGATGTCTGTGAGTACTTTTTGCCCTGTGCTTTTTCGTGAATGCTGCAACATGCCTTTTATTATTGACGAAGCTCTTTGGCCGTGGTAGTTGATTTTTTCAGAATTGTCCATAACATTACGGATCAGGTCATTTTGCAGATGATCATCCCTTTCTTCTTCCGGTTTTGAGCGTTCTGTTTTCAGTTCTTCCAGCAGTTCCTTGTTGACCTCCGAAAAATTATTGACAAAATTCAGAGGATTCTGAATCTCATGAGCAATACCTGCGGTCAATTCTCCGAGAGAAGCCATTTTTTCGGATTGGATGAGTTGTTGTTGCGCTGATTTTAATTCCGAATAAGCTTTTTCCACATTCCTTTTTTCTTTTTGCAGTAACTCATTTGATTTTCTTTTCCGCTGGTTATTTCTTAAAAGAATAAATACTAACAGAAGAAAAACTCCCAGCCCGGAAATAAGCGCTGCATATCTTATCCTGTTTCTGTATTGTTCCTGTTTCTGTTCCAGTTTTGTCTGGTTTTGCTGTTCCTGCAACACCAGCAATTGCATTCGGTTTAATTTATCCGGGCCATATAAGCTATCCTTCATTTCATTGGCAATTTCCAAGTAAAACAGAACACTGTCAATTTTTTGTTTTTTCCTGAACAATCCTGCCAAAGAGTTGCCGGCTTCCATCATTTCTCTTTTCCCCTGCAGCGCCTGTGCATTTTCCATTGCTTGCCGGGAATAAAAAAAAGCGCTGTCATACTGCTGCTTATTTTCAAATATGTCAGCAATCTTTACCTGGGTTGTACTTGTATTCAGCTTATCGCCGATGCGGTTTGAAAACAATATGGATTCATTATAATATTTTAAAGCAGAATCATACTCCTTTTTTTGTGCATATCCATCTCCTAAATGTTGTAAAATAAATCCCGGAGAATGTATGCCCTCTTTGTGATATCTATTCATCTTTTCATAAGCCATTTTGTAGAAATAAAAAGCTGAGTCAGGCTTGTTCAGATAATTATATGCATCGCCGAAAATAGAAAGAGCAAAACCGCTTGTGTACGTGCCATTTATATCCTTATCAATTTCAAGAGCAGACTTAAGATATTGCCATGCTTGCGTATATTGGCCCAGGTTTAAATAAACAAGCCCCACTGAGCTGAGATTCGTTATTTCACTAAAAGGATCTTTCATCTCCTTGTTAATGGCGATGGCATCTAAAGCAGACCTGATAGACTGCGGATAGTCGCCTAAGAATTGAAATGACATGGAGAGTACCATTAAAGCTTCGGCTTGTCCCCGTTTATAATTTAATTCCTGTGCAAGGTCAAGCGCTTTTTCAGCAATGATCCTTCCGGAATTTGCGTTATTAAAAGTGACTTTTACAGCTGTTACTACCAAATAATTTACCCCGCTGGTATCATGTGTTGCCTGATTGATAACAGAATCGGGGTTTTGAGCTTCGCTATATTGACCGTATGCATTGAACGCCGCAGGAACTAATAAAACAATAATTAAAAGGCAAAATTTCATAAAACAAATTTACAATGAGATAATAAATTCTGTCTCCTTACCTTCCTTTGTATTCACTTTTATTTCTCCACCATGTGCTTTTATTATATCATAGCTCAAACTCAATCCCAAACCCGTTCCGCTCCCGGTGGGTTTGGTAGTAAAGAATGGTTGAAATATTTTGTTCACAATACTTTCCGGGATACCGGGCCCATTGTCTTTAACAGAAATAAGTACTTTGCCACTTTCCCTTTTTGTTGAAACAGTCACAGTTGGTTCGTAGCCCGGTTCATTGATTTTCTTTCTTTCATTAACGGTGCCGATACTTCGATCGGCACCTCCGGCTTTACTTCGTTCGCCTACGGCATAAAAAGCATTGTTGATCAAGTTCAAAATCACTCTTCCTATTTCCTGCGGCACTACGCTAATTTTTGGAAGTGATTCGTCAAAATAAGTCTCATATTTTGCATTGAAGCTTTTATCTTTTGCCCTGAGACCATGATATGCCAGTCTTAAATATTCATTACATAATGCATTGATGTCTGTCATTTCTTTTTGCCCTGAGCTGCTGCGGCTGTGTTGCAACATCCCTTTTACGATTGCATCGGCCCGTTTGCCATGATGATTTATTTTTTCCAGGTTATTTATTACATCCTGCATAATCTCTTTTGCTTCTTCCGGGTCTCCTTTGTCCATCACTTCTTTCATTTCATCCAGCAATTCCTTACTTACTTCACTAAAGTTGTTCACGAAGTTCAATGGGTTTTGTATTTCATGTGCAATACCTGCTGTGAGTTCACCAAGAGAAGCCATTTTTTCGGATTGAATAAGTTGCTTTTGCGTTGCCTGCAATTCAACCAACGTGCTGTCCACCTGTTTCTTTGCTGCTTCCAATTTATTGAAGTCTTCATACCGTGCATAGGCAGTAGAAAATGCATCAGCTACGGATTGAATCAAATTTATTTCATAGCCGTTTAACTCTGTTGGATTCCCAACATACAGCATTCCCTGCAGGAATGGAATGAAGTGCAAATAAAACCCGCCATGCGGAACTCCGGAAAGGTATTGATCTGCCGATTCAATAGCGTGTTGCTGTAATAATGCATTGGCAAAATCTATAAAGTCCGGATCATTCCAATGATCTGTATAAGTTAATTTTTGTCTCCAGTTTTCCGGTATCCGTTTTATTTTTCCCGGCGTATCATAAGGAATATGTACGGCAGCAATAGCTTTGCCGTCGGGCGTTGAAAGAAAAGTATGGATCAGTTCCTGCTTTTCATCCATAATAAAAACACCACAGCGAATAAAGGGAATACCGATAATCGTGAGTTCGTTCCAGATCAATGGCGTAATTCTGTCCAGGTCATCTACCGTTCGCATGGAAGCAATGTCTGCCCGGATACGATCGAGTGCCGATTGTTTGATGGCATCTTTTGCATTGGCTTCGGCTTGTTGAATATCCTTGTACCGCTTGTATGTAAGGCTTAACACGGATGAAAACCTGCGGTAAATCTGTAATTCATCTTCTTTCATTTCATTTTCCGTCCATGCATATACGCCACCTTCATTAAAGAAAAAGAAATAGCCATATTGCACGGTGTCGTTATGATAATCCGGGAAAGCCATCATCGGCCGGATTGTCTTATAATATTCCTTAATCTCATTGCCCCGCAGTACCGGGTGATATTCTGTTTGTGTGAGCCAGTTGCTGTACACTTTTTTCAAAACCGGGTGTCCATCCATTTTGATTTTGCCCACCAGCTCCAGGCTTTCGCCCTGTTTTGTAGTATTCCAGGTAAATATTTCTCCTTCTTTGTTTTCTTTATTCAGCAATCCCACTCCGCATCTTAGCGGTGTGAAACTAAATAATTGCAACTCTTTATAAAAAACACCAATAGTATCCGCAAGATCCTGTGAGCTGTGCATCGCCATCGCTTTGCTCCTGACTCTTTCCAAAGCTGCTTCAATTTTAGCCTCTTTTGCCTGTGCTTCTGCTTTTAGTAAATCGTGGTAGCGGCGAAAGGTTAAAGAAAAAACAGATGCAAATCTTTTCATAATTTGTTTGTCCTCCTCAGAAGGCGGCTGCAAAGTCATTGCCCATACAGTGCCTTCGCCAAAAAAATAGACGGAGAAATGAACATCAGGAAAATCCATAATTGGACGGGAAAGATAATTGGGTGTGGCGTTCAATATCCTGACATATTTTTCTTTTTCATTGCCGGTGAGTAAATCATAAAGAAATTCTTTTTTCTCCATCCATGCTTCATACATCTTTTTCCAGAAAGGATGGTCGTCTATATCAAATGAACCCACCGACTGTATGGTTTTCCCTTCTGCAGAATTTGTAACCGACCACACTTCCTGCGTTCTGTCTGTTTTAATATGATTGATACCGCAGCGAAAGTTTTTAATGCCGAGCTTTTCAAGTTCTGCAAACATAATTACAGTGGCAGAAGTTACGTCTTCACTGCTGTGCATGGCCATAGCTTTGGCACGCACCCTTTCCAATGCCGATTCTATCTGAGCTTCTCTTGCCTGTGCTTCGGCTTTTTGTAAATCAAGAAAGCGCCGATAAGTAAGTTCAAACACATGTGTAAATCTAAGAAGAAGATCACATTCTTCAGTCGTTAAAAGATCATAAGAGATCACATTCAATGACCCTTCTGAAAAAAAGAAAGCACTAAATGATTCCCTGGGATTTGGTTTTACTAAAGGTAAATTGATATAAGGGCTCAGCGAATCGTAATACTCTTTTACTTCATCGGCTACAAATTCATGACACAAAAAAGATTGTTTATTTTTCCAGGCTTCATAATTTTCTGAAATGGCATCATTAACTGTAATAGGAATACTTCCAAGTACTTTTTGTTCAACCAGTTCGTTCGATATTGTAGTTAACCATGTAATAATAGCATTATTCGGTTCATCATAAATGCCAAAGCCACTACGAATTGTTTTAATGCCAAGAGTAGTTAATTCATGAAATAAGATTGCAGAAGCATCAGATAATTCTTCGCTTTTGTGCATCGCCATTGTTCTGGCACGGACTCTTTCCAATGCTAACTGAATTTGAGATTCTCTTGCCTGTGCTTCGGCTTTTTGCAGATCAAGGAATCTTGTATAGGTCTGGTCAAATACAGCTGCAAACCTTTTAAAAATATCATGTGCCTCGGGATATGGTTTATATGTAACTAAGAGTAAATATCCATATGTAAAATAAGCGGCATGATTTACCTGGAAAGCGGGTGGCGAGTACCCGGGTGTTCTAACAGCATCCAATATACCTTCCGAAGCATGAATCGTTCCTAAATACCTGTATAATTCTGTCAATGTTTCTCCGCTAACTTCTTCTACAAATAATGACTCACCTCTTTGAGCTGCTTCATAAAAATGTTTAAGTGTCGGGTTTTCGGTAAGAGGGTACTTATATTCAGGTAGCATAGCGCCTCTGCTCATCCATGCCGTTACTGCTTTTTTATCTTCACACCATATATTATATCCGCAAGTCCAGGCATCAATGCCCAATTCCTTTACCTGGTCGAAAAGTAAAACTGCCACTTCGCTCAGTTCATTGCTCTTATGCATCGCCATTGTTCTTGCCCTCACTCTTTCCAGTGCCAATTGGATTTGAGATTCTCTTGCCTGCGCTTCGGCTTTTTGCAGATCAAGAAAACGGGTATAAGTCTGTTCAAACACTTTTCCAAATCGTTTAAAAATATCATGAGCTTCCGGTACCGGCTCATACGTTATAAAAAGCAGGCTGGCTTTGGATCCGAAAACAACATGTTCATACTGTTTTTCGGGAAATTGAAATCCCAACTCCTGAATGGCTTTAAATTGTTTTTCTCCAAACTTGCTTAAATGCCGGTAAGTTTCTGCAAGCAATTCTCTCTCTCCATAATGAATATAAAAATCATCTCCTCTTTTTTTGGCATCACTCATTTTCGCAAACACATGAAAGCTGGATGCATCTACGGTGTAGGGTTCTACAAACCCACCCTGAGGATTTGTAATATAATCGGTGTAAAAATTATTATTGTCACTCCATACATTAAAACCCGTAGTCCATGTTTTAATACCCAGGTCACTTACCTGCTTAAAAAGCAGCGTTGCCACATCAGTAAGTTCATCACTACGCTGCATCGCCATTGTTCTCGCTCTTACTCTTTCTAATGCTAATTGTATTTGTGATTCTCTCGCCTGTGCTTCAGCTTGCTTTAAGTCATTAAAACGGGTATAGCTCAGGTCAAAGACTTTTGCAAAACGAAGTAATATATCAAAATGTTCTTCAGACAATGGCTCAAGGCTTGCAACATTGATACCTCCGAAATTGTTGAATGATGCAGATAATAATACTCTTTCCGGTTTCTTCATTCCGTCTTTTACAACAGCAGGTAGATTTGTAAGTTCGGTTTCATTAAACAGGATTTCATCCCATTTCCTTTTAGCCTCCCCTTTGAGATCATATACAAATTTTACATTTTGATTTTTCCATTCCTGTACAAATTTTAAATAAGCAGGATGCTTGTGATATTTTATATAAAAACTCATAGGGTTGGACGGTTCTTCACTATTCGCCATCCACCATCGTGCTGCATTCGTGGTGGGTTCAAAGACCCAGATGATGCAACGGGTGAGTGCCAAATCAAGTTTAGTCAATTCAGTAAATACCGTTCCGATGAGTGCTTTCAATTCTTCAGAACTTTGCATAGCCATCGCATTGGCTCTTACTCTTTCCAATCCCGCTTCTATCTGCGCTTCTCTTGCCTGCGCTTCAGCTTTTTGCAGATCAAGAAAGCGGATATATGCCTGATCAAACACATTGGCAAACCTGCCCAAAAGTTTTCCTTCTTCACTGGATAATATTTCTCCCTTTGAGCTGCTGATAAAAATGCCCGATTTTTTTGCCAGTGCAGCAGAATAGGAATAAGTATCACTTTTTAAAATTCTCCTCTTTGCTTCCTCTGGCAGAATATTGTTGCTTGTTTGTGTAAATGCCCAATTCCAGTAATCGTTTTTTACCTTTTTTGAGAAAACGTGAGTTATAAATTTTTTTCCTTTTCCTTTAGCTTCCCATAACTTACTAATGACTGCGTTTTTTGTAAACGGAACAATGGTTGAAGCTGCGTAAGCTGCGTTTGGCCCAAGCAACCAAAAATGCAGTTCCATTTTCTCCTCAATGAATATGACAAGGGATGTGGCCTTACCCTCAAGGTTTATATCAAGGCTTTTCAGTTTATCCAAAACTACTTTTACTACTTCATTTAATTCTTCACTTTTATGCATTGCTAAAGAACAGGAACGAACTTTTTCCAGTCCCGCTTCTATCTGCGCTTCTCTTGCCTGCGCTTCGGCTTTTTGCAGATCAAGAAATCTTGTATAAGTCTGTTCAAAAACTTTTGCAAAGCGTTTTAAAATATTATTTTCCTCCTCTGTAAACTTTCTCCCTTGATGGTTAATAATAAAAATGGAAGTGTGTTTGAAGACAGCAACAGAACGGGTATAACCGCCCGGGCTGGAAAGCGTTTCTTTTTTTTCTGAAGCACTTATATCCGACCAGGGTTTATGCTTAAATAATTTAGTGAAGTATTGCTTTTTTTCCTTTTGAGAAAATTCTTCTGTAAAAAATCCCGGGCCTTTTTTGATTCCATTGATCAGGTTGGTACAAAAAGGCATATTAAAATCCGGGACCAGGATTTCAGTAGATGTATTAGCTGTGCCTCCCGAACCCCAGCAACATAAGAATGATTTCACATCCTTATTGATGACTACAAACGAACCTCCGTCAATTGAAATATTCAGATGGATCAGTTCATTATGCACTGTATGAATCACTTCCTGCAATTCGGAAGCCTGGTGCATGGCCATAGTGCGGCTTCTCACTCGTTCTAACGATGCCTCAATCTGAGCTTCCCTTGCCTGCGCTTCGGCTTTTTGAAGATCGAGGAACCGGGTATAGGATTGTTCAAAAACTTTTCCAAATCGTTTTAATATTTCATTTTCCTTATCAGTAAATGCTTTACCATTATGATTGGTGATGGAAATACTTGTATTGCGGGAGATCGCTACCGAACGGGCAAAACCACCCTCCCTGGACAGTAATTCTTTTTTTCTTTTCTGCGGCAGGATTCGCCACGGTTCGTATTGAAATAAATGCGTAAATAATTCCTGTTTTTCTTTTTTACTATACCATTCAATTAAAAAATTATTACCTTTTTTAATGGCATTCCTTAACCTGGTGTAAATGGGTTTGTTTAAAAACGGAACATTGGCTTTTTGAATATAATCCGCCATGCCCCCCGATGCCCAGATGGTCAGTTCATTCCCCGCTTCCTTGTTGAGGCAAATAAAAACACCACCATTAATATCCATACCAATACCATGCAATTGTTGTGCGGTAATGTTTGCCACTTCCTGCAGTTCGGAACTGTGGTGCATGGCAAGGCTCTTTGCCCGAACTCTTTCTAATGCCAACTGAATCTGTGCTTCCCTTGTTTGCATTTCAGCTTTTTGCAGATCAAGGAAGCGGGTATATGCCTGGTTAAAAACTTTTGCGAAGCGTTTTACAATTTCAATTTCATCGGAAGTAAAAGCTTTTCTTGAATAACTGATTATTTGTATGGCAATGTCATTTTCAATACCAGATACAATGGTAGCCCCCGGGCTTTTCAGAATAAATTTTTTTCTTTCGGGGTTGAGGTGTCTGAAATCGGTTTGGGTAAACAGGTAATGATACATTTTATTTTTTTCCTCAAAAGAATAATTTCCTGCAAAGATTTCCTGTTTGTTTTCACGGGCCTGTCGTATTTGTTTATAATAAAGAAAATCTGCGTAGGGAACTTTCCAGCTTGTGTATAACTGAGTTCCCGTACTGTTGGATCCTGTCCAGAATTCAATTCTTTTTTCTTTATCATTAAAAATTAAAATATTGGTAGTGTCCAAAATGATATTTAATTCTTTCAGGCGTTCAATCACTGTATTCACTACTCCCTGCAATTCATCACTCCGGTGCATAGCTAAAGAACTGGAACGGACTTTTTCTAATGCTGCTTCAATGTGTGCTTCCCTGGATTGTGCGGCTGCAGTGGCGATGTCAACATATCGTTTATACGCCAGTTCAAATACATTCCGGAAGCGTTGGAATAAATTCATCTCATCTTCACTTAACGGTTCATACGTGGAGATGCCCAGCGCCACAGACCCCAGTGAATACCAGTAATAATCGAGGGAAGCTGCAGTATCCAGGTATTTATCAATAAAAACATTTGTGGTCTTTTGATATGCAATCCATTTTTTTAATTCCTGTTTTTCCAAATGAATATTGACCAGTTTCTCCATACCTCCAAGCATTTGCAATGCCCATTTGTTATGCGCTTTATATTCGGTGTAGTTGGTGGGTGTAATACAGGTTTTGCCATACCTGGTATAAAATTCATAATTAATGTAAGTGCCTTTTTCTTTATAAATAATGGCTGTTTGCACATTGCGGATTTCTTTTACACCAAGTATTGTCATTTGCTGCGAAATGGTTTTGCAGATATTCAGCATATCATCCCGTTGTTTCATGCCCATGGCTACCGCTCTCACTTTTTCAAGAGCAGTTTCTATTTGCAGTTCCCGGTTTTTTGTGGACAAATCAACTGTTTTTTCTTCCACCAATTTTTCCAGTTCTGCATTTTTTTGTTTCAGGCTGTCAATACCATAAGTATCTTCTTCGCTTTGTACCTGTTCCGGTTTGGAGCCATGCCAGTGAACCACTTTCCATTGATCGTTTATATAATTCAGCACGACAGAAAACCTCAAATACATTTTTATTATTTCACTACCTGCATGTAGGGTTAAAAAAATATCATCGGCATATACGGCGGAGTTGTTATCGGCAGTAATTTGTCTTGAAACCGGTTTAATCTTCCACTGAAGACGGACACCTTTTGATTGTTTTTTTTGATTTTTGAGTAGTTGTTTCAATGCTTTTACTCCACTGATTTTTTCATCTATGGCAGAGCCAAAACCGGTAACGTTTTTTTCAACAATTTTATCTAATGAAATCAAGCCGGTAGAGTTCAAACCGGTTTCCATAAATTGTTTGTAGGTCCGGTTCAATAACGATTTCTTTTTGTAGTTCATTCTGCAGGATTTATTTCTTTATACCTAAACACGATCAAACAAATTTTATTTTACAACTTTAAGCTAAATTTTTCCGGGGGCGAAATAAGCAAGACGGTAACCACTACTTCATCACTATACTTTTTGGCCGCCCGATTAGGTTCATTTATGAATTCATTTGCCCAACTCAAATCCAGCCCTATTCCGGTTAGCCGGTTAAAAAAGATGTACTGAAAGATTATTTTATACATTTCTTTATATTAAGACATCAAAAAGATACTGTTCATCACAAGCTACTTCAAACTCTTTTAACAGTTCAAGATACTCATCTTTGAAAGAGTGTTTCTGATGATGAGCTTCCTGATTTTTCACATAATTATATATCTGGTCAATATCCTGCTGGCGGTATGAAAATATGCCATAACCCGGCTGCCACTCAAATCGTTCTTTGGTTAAACTATGATCGTTGATGTATTTGGAAGATTTTGCTTTTATCACTTTCATCAGGTCTGATACAGCCACCACAGGCTTTAATCCCAGAAAGCAATGCATGTGGTCTTCCACACCATTTACTATAATGGTTTTGCAGCCTGTTTCATTGATGAGGTTGCCGATTACGGCTTGTACCTGGCTTCGCCAGCTTTTATCAAGTACAGCAGCTCTGTACTTTACGGCAAATACAGCCTGCAGGTAGATTTGAGAGTATGAGTTGGCCATTGGTTTTAGTTTTGTATGTGTCGTCCCTATGGGACTTGGTTTTGTTTTGTCACTCACATCGGGCTGAAGCCTGATGTTATAAAATAGCACCATGGCTATGCCACTTGATCACTAAACACTACTCTTCTTTTTATACTCCAGAGCCGTAGGCTCGGTATTCTCTTATTAGGCTGGACTTCAGTCCGGCCTAATAAAGGCTACGCCACTCGTTTATTTTCTCTTGCTACGGACTGAAGTCCATAGCTCTAAAATCAAACCGTGGCTATGCCACTTGATCACTAAACACTACTCTTCTTTTTATACTCCAGAGCCGTAGGCTCGGTATTATCTTATTAGGCTGAACTTCAGTCCGGCCTAATAAAGGCTATGCCACTCGTTTATTTTCTCTTGCTACGGATTGAAGTCCATAGCTCTAAAATCAAACCGTGCTATGCCACTTG
>WBZR01000506.1_pt1 | contig 57018 bp, 46 predicted proteins | sample 5204231 | NCBI WGS metagenome assembly WBZR01 (sample SAMN12412403, study PRJNA552823) | activated sludge metagenome | isolation source: activated sludge from anammox sidestream of wastewater treatment plant... | place: USA: Virginia | collected 2017-08 | reverse complement strand
CGGAGAAGATGCCGAACTGCATCCCGCCGCTCGTCGGCTCGGGTGCGTGCGGGGGCTCCGCCGCGCGGCTGTCGGTCTCGGGCTCGAAGTCGTCCTGCGGCTGGCCGGCCATCGCGCGTCTCCTCGACAAAAAGCAGGGTTGTGTGCAACACGCCATCTGCATCCCGGTTTTGCTCGGTGACCAGCACCTGCGCAATGCGGCGCTGGCTGGCCAGACGATGAACGAGCTGCTCCAGTTCCTGATTTTGCTGCGCCAGAGCCGCAATTTTACGTTCAGCGGCACTGCGGGTCTGGTAGTAATAAATGCCCACCGACCCGGCGACAACCAGGCAGGCGAGAAAAATGAGTTTGGCGAGATTGCGCACCATGTTGATTCAATCTTATCGGCTATCCGTGGCGTCGGGCTTGCGGGAAGGTGTCTGCGTCTGCGGCCGGGTCAGTTCAGGGTTTTTCCAGATTTTTTCAAGACTCGCCGCATCGCTGGGCAAAATCCAGGAAACGCTCGACTTGCCGTCCCGGTCGGTAATTTCATTACGGCTGCCCAGATACTGACCATCGAGGCTGAGATAATGAGTTGTCGGAACGCCTTCAAGACCAACGCGGTCGGTGATGGGCACAGCCCGCACTTTCTGTCCCATGATTTCAACCGTATCGTCCGGCAGGACATCGACATAACGGAACATCAACTCCTGGCGATCACTGACCCACGAGACAAACAAATACCCGCGCGGTTCATCCAGCGGCAGGAGTTTGGGCAATAACTGGCCGCTGGCCTGTGACAGATAGTATGGCGGTAATTCCCGTAAAGTCGGAGTTCCATCGGCACTGCCGCGCGTCTGCTCAACGCTGAGCAGATATTCCGGAACCTGGCGCATGACCGGATTGCGGTCGCCAGCCGGCTGGGCAGCGTCAACGCGCACATTTTTAATCCGATGATAACTTCGACCTGTTTCAGCCAGTTCGGTTTTACCCGGCTGACCGGTATCGACAATGGCGTTGGAAACCCAGAATTCCTCCTTCTGGTCGTAACTGGTCCACATGCTCGAAGCGGCGTCAACCTGCGTTGCATCGTCGGGCTTGGTGCGCGTGCGCGTCAGTACGAGCAAACCGCTGTTTTTTCCCCATACATACGGTTCTTCGACCTTGTAAATATAACCAATATCCCGGCCATCACGCATCAAACGCAACCACTGCTCCTTTTGCGCGACCTGGGTCAACTTGTGCTCATTGAAATTGATCATCAGCGCCTGCGTGCGGCGCAAGCGCTCATCCTGCTCCCGTTTGATGTACATCCGATCCAGCAGATGGACCGTATCGACAATGGCGCTGAATGTTGCCACCGCCTGCTGCTCCTGCGGATCATTATTCTGCTCAGTGGCTGGTTCGGCACTGTCGCCCGGAGGAACTGATGAAGGCGAATTGAAGGAAAGGACAAAAAAGACGCGGTCTGATGCCTTGAAAATTGCCTGCTGATTCAATCGCCGCTGGCTGGCCGAACCGTAGCGCATCGCCAGCAGGCCAACATCATAACTGCCGGCATTGACCACATCCTGGCGCAGCAACTGCACACCCGGCTGGCTGGTGGCGAAATTAACCGCAGTTGTTTCCAGCAGACCGCGCTGGGCAGGATTGGTTTGCGAACTGCCCAGGGATGTCGGCTCGGTAAACGTATAGCGGTACACGTTCAGCGACCAGCGTTTTTCATCCTGAACAAATTGCACCACCAGATCAGGATCAGCCGCTCCTTCGATCCGCCGGGAATCGCCAGGCGGGCGCAGCGCAATACCCCCTGTCAGCGTTTCATACACGGGATCAAGGGCAACCAGCGCCGGGGCAACAGATTGTTCCGCTGTCGGCTCGGGTTGCGTCTGCCCATTGATGGCTGGACTCAGCAGCAGCAAAGCCAGACCCATCGCCATACACCCTGAAATGATCAGACTTCGCCTCATGCAGTACCTCATCCGGCGTAAAAATAAAAATTGGCGGTATTCAATCCGCTTGAATAGTTGTACATCCTACCCAAGCGGGCAAGGATGTCACCGATAAACAGCCACAAAGTTGCAGATCGTTTTGGTCTGCTGCCAGTGGTTCGGGCTGCTGCTGGCTATTGTCAATCCGCCATCGCGTCGTTGACCGATTGGCACAAGGCCTGCTTGACCTCGGACATGGGGGGGCAATTTTCACCCAGATACTGCCGCAGTGATGTCACCGGTCGCCCGGGCAGGCCACAGGGTACGATCAGATCAAAATAGCCCAAATCGGTTGTCACATTCAGGGCAATTCCGTGCATGCTCACCCCCCGCCGGATGCGTACGCCCAGCGCACATATTTTGGCAAGCTGATCCTGGGCATTGCGCACCCATACGCCGGGCGCAGCCGGGTCTTTGACACCGATGACACCAAATTGATCCAGCGCGGCAATGACCATATCCTCCAGCTTGTGTACATACCCGCCCACGCTGAGCTTGTGGTCGGCAATGCGGATAATCGGGTACATCACCAACTGGCCCGGGCCGTGAAACGTGATATCTCCGCCGCGGTCACTATGGATGACACCAACCCCGATCTTCTGCAGTGCCTCCGCGCGGGCAGTGAGATTTTTTGCCCCCTGTGGTCGCCGACCATAAGTGATCACCGGCGGATGCTCCACAAAAAACACGCGCTCCGGCCCGCCAGTCCGTACCTCCTCCACCGCCTGCTCCTGCTGCGCCCAGGCGTCGTGATACGGCGTGTTGTACAAGTCAATAAAAAGCATACCACCGGCAGGATAAATCGATAACCTAGCGATCAAACAACACACGTCAGCGAGCGTTTCCTGCGCGCTGTCCGGGCCATCACACCGACGCCATTATAGGCGCTTGATCGGTGCCAGGACGATGGCGGTGCGCGATGGCACGTAGACCTGCAAACTCTGGCCCGTTTTCCCCTGTGGGATGTTCTGCCAGGGAAAGATCATGCCCGGCTTGACCAGATTCGGCCCGGAGAACTCGGCGGCATCGCTGGTGAGGATCAAACGATAATCCGTCGCATCGGGAACCGGTATGCGCCAGTCGCTGAAGCTGCGCGAAGGATGAAAGTTAAAGGCGAATACCAGCGGCCCACGCCGATAAACCAGTTGCTTATTTTCCTCATGCACCCAGAGCTGCTGAATCAGCGGATCGGTCAGGACATGAAACTGTTCATCCAGTTTCTCCATCGCCACGTCGAACGCCTGCAAGCCTTCATAGCGCAAAAACGGATTATCCGCCAGGCTCCACTGTCGCCGGCAATAGTGATATGAATAACCATTGCCTTCGCGTGGAAAATCGATCCATTCCGGGTGGCCGAACTCATTGCCCATGAAATTGAGATAACCATCGCCAGCCAGACTGAAGGTGATCAGGCGTATCAATTTGTGCAACGCCACGCCCCGATCAATCACCACCGATCGGCTGACTTTGTTCATATTCCAATACATTTCCTTGTCCATCAGCCAGAACGCCAGGGTTTTATCCCCCACCAGCGCCTGATCATGGCTCTCGGCATAACCGATATGCTTCTCGCCATAACGACGATTCAGCAATGTGGAAAAGATTTCACCCAGATTCCACTGTTCATCCTTGCGCTCCTTGAGCAGTTTGATCCAGTAGTCGGGCACACCCATCGCCAGGCGATAGTCAAACCCGATTCCCCCTTCAGCCACCGGGCGGGCCAGACCGACCATCCCGCTGACATCCTCAGCCACGGTAATGGTTCGGGGGTTGAGCTGATGAACCAGTTCATTAGCCAGTTGCAGATACGCCAGGGCATCGCGATCGACGTTGCCGCCGAAATAATCATCATAGCGTGTGAAGGACCGCCCCAAGCCATGATCCAGATAAAGCATCGACGTTACGCCATCAAAACGAAGTCCGTCGAACCGAAATTCCTCCAGCCAGTAACGGCAATTACTCAACAAAAAGCGCAACACCTCATACTTGCTGTAATCAAACAGCTTGGAGTCCCAGGCGATATGATGCCCGCGCGGACCAGCATGAAAATACTGATAGTCTGATCCATCAAACAGATTCAGCCCCTCATGCGTATTGCGCACCGAGTGCGAATGGACCAGATCCAGCAGCACCAGCAACCCCAGCCCATGCGCCGCATCGATCAGGCGTTTGAGATCCTCCGGCGTGCCGAACCGGCTTGATGGAGCGTAAAAGTTGCTGACATGATAGCCAAACGAACCATAATAAGGATGCTCCTGAATCGCCATGAGCTGGACGGCGTTGTAGCCCAGGCGCTTGATCCGCGGAAGAATGTTGTCGGCGAATTCGTTATACGTCGCAACCCGCCCCTGCTCGCTGGCCATGCCAACGTGCGCCTCGTACACCCGCAACCCCTGACCCGCCGGCGGCACAGGAGATTCGTGACGCCAGCGATAGGGCTGGGCTGGCAGCCAGTACTGCGCAACAAACTGTGTGCCCGCCCGCGCTTCCTGCACCACCCGCCGCGCGTACGCCGGGATGCGGTCCATCGTGGTCGAATCTTCACCCACCACATGCACCTTCAGCAGCGAACCATGAACCAGTTTTTCCCCAAACTCATCATCCGGAAGAAACAGCGACCAGATGCCGAAATTGTCGCGCACCAGCGGATTGCCAAAGCGATTCCAATGATTGAAATCACCGATCAACCGAAGCTGCAGTGCTGCCGGCGCCCATTCACGATACCAAACCCCCGGTTTGTCATAGAGCGTGCCGCGATTCAATCCAAAATAGTGATGCCCCTGACTGATCTGGCCGGTCAAACCACCGGTGGAGGCAAAACGCTGCAGGACAGTCCGACTGTAGTTATAACGGTCGCGCAGTGGTTGACGATATTGCTCCAGCAGCGGATCCCAGCGAATGATACCTGTCCCGTCGCGCGTGGCAGATGAAGTGGTCATAGCAATGTCGCGCCTAAGCAAAGAAAAAGTGTTCGTCCATGAAACGCGCCGACATTGTACCGATAGACAAGCTCCGACGTAATACACCAACTGCGATGCTATACGCCGCGCGTCAGAAAACCCCCATCAACAACAATCGTCTGGCCGGTGGTGTAGCTGGCGCTGGGGCTGATCAAGTAAATCGCTGCTCCAACCAATTCTTCCGCCCGTCCGAAACGATCCATGGGTGTATGCTGACGCAACCATTGACCGCGTGGCGTGCCTTCAATCAGCGGACGATTCAAATCCGTCGGGAAAACCCCCGGGGCAATCGCGTTGACGCGAATCCCATACTGTGCCCATTCATTGGCCAGACCACGAACCAGACCCAGCACACCACTTTTGCTGGCGGCATAAGCCAGCACTTCACTGAGGCTCATGAAACTGTTGAGCGAAGCGATGAACACAATGTTGCCGCGCTGATCCTGGGCATCGGGTTGCTGTTGTTTCATCACCCGCGCGCACTGGCGGGCGACAATGAAACTACCAGTCAGGTTGATTTTGACAATACGCTCAAAATCCTCTGTTTTCATCTCCAGCGACGGCACTTTTTGAATCACGCCCGCCGCGTTCACCACGACATCCAGTCGTCCGTATTTATTTTGAACATGCTCCACCGCATCACTGACGCTTTGCTCATCGGCAACATTCAGCGCAACAGCATCATGGTGGGTTCCCAGTTGACTCAGTTCATCGGCGATGGCCGACACCTTGGTGGGATTGGTTGATCCAGCAATCACTTTCGCACCGGCGCGAGCAAAGCCCAGGGCAATGGCCCGACCGATACCACTGGTGCCACCGGTAACCAGGCAGATTTTGTCATTGATATTCAAACCATCATACGTCATGGCATCTCATGCTCCTGCAGAAAGTCAATCAAGCGTCATACTGTACGACAGGCCAGTCTGATTGTCAGCCTTTGCTGGTTATTCGTGACAACTTTGCTCCAACCCCGTATCTTGCTTGGCTGGTACGAGTTAACAGGAGATCTTTGTGGCTGACATTCGCCCTTTTTTCGGTATTCGTTACGCGCCGACCTTTGCGCCAGATTTTTCCAATCTGATCGCCCCGCCGTATGACGTGTTGGATGAATCGGGCAAAGCCGCCCTGCTGCAAAAGCACGACAAAAATATCGTCGCCATCGATCTGCCTCATCTGCCGCCGAAAACCGCCGGGCCGGATATTGTTTACGACCAGGCTGCCACCACTTTCCAACAGTGGCTGGCCGAGGGAACGCTACGCCAGGACCATCGCCGCTGCCTTTATCCGTATGTTCAGAGCTATTCGTATCGTGGCAAGACTTTTCACCGTCACGGACTTATCGCCTCCGTCAGACTGACACCCTTTGGGCAGGATATCATCCCGCACGAGCGCACCTACAAAGGCCCCATCGAGGATCGCCTGCAACTGATGCGTAAGACCGGTGCCCAGCTCTCGCCGGTTTTTGGTCTGTTTTCTGATCCGCAGAATGATGTCACCACGCTGCTGTTCAAAAATGCCAGTCGGCCGCAGTTCAGTGGTGAGTTGGATCAGGTGCGCAATGATCTGTGGTCGACCAGCGACACCGAAATCGAAAATCAGATCGTCGATCTGTTCAAGGGTAAAAAAATCTATATCGCTGATGGCCACCACCGCTACACCACCGCCCTGCAATATCAACTCGAACAACAACAGCTCTGCGGCGGAAACCTGCCACCGAATCATCCGGCTAATTTCTGCATGTTCGTATTGGTTTCGATGCAGGATCCGGGTTTGATCATCCAGGCGACCCATCGTATTCTCGGCGGTCTGTCAGCATTTGATTTTGATGAATTCCGCCGAATCGTCTCACCCCATTTTGATGTAAAGGAAATTCCGCTGGGCAGCAACAAAAGCAACGATCTGGCTGGAAAAGTCGCGCATTCTCCGCAGCATACGTTCGGACTTTATGACGGACGCAGCGGCCAGTTCCATACCCTGACGCTCAAAAACCCCGATCTTCTGCAATCGTACGAACCTGATCGCTCGCAGGCGTGGCGGCAATTGGATGTGGCTATTCTGCAGCGTTATCTGCTCGATGAAGTCCTGCAACCTCATTTTGCCGGTGGTCAGGAGCTGGCCAAGGCCTACACGGCTGATGCACACAATGTCGTCAGCCTGACCGATGGCCAGCACTATCAGATTGCGCTGCTACTTCAGCCCACACCACTGTCCGCTCTGGAAGAACTGGGGCGGCATGGTGAGGTTATGCCGCAAAAATCCACCTACTTTTATCCCAAACTGGCTACCGGAATGGTCATCAATCCGCTTAAGAGCTGAAAACCAGGGCCTCTTTTGTATTTTGCGTTTTTCGATAATTCCCTATACCTTCATCTCCTTCATGCGACGAGTTGTTATCACTGGAATTGGCGTAGTTTCTCCGCTGGGAATCGGCACCGCAGCGTTCTGGAATAATCTGCTGGCTGGCCAGGTGGCGCTGCAACGGATTGATCTTTTTGATCCCAGCGGTTTTTCGTGTCAGATCGGCGGGCAGGTTCCCGCGTACAAGATCAATGAGCACGTACCCAAAAGTTATCGCAAGGCGACCAATCGAATGGCGCGCGATATTGAGCTGGCGGTCATCGCTGCCGACGACGCATTTAAGAATGCGAATCTGCAGTCCAATGCGTACAGCCAGACACCTGCTTTTGACGGCAAGCGCTTTGGGTGCAATATCGGGGCGGGCTTGATCAGTGCTGAATTGAATGAACTGACCGCAACTCTCGCCGTTGCGCGCAATGGCGATGAGCTGGACCTGAAAAAATGGGGCACCGATGGCATGGGCCAGCTTACCCCCCTGTGGTTATTGAAATATCTGCCCAACATGCTCGCCTGCCATGTGACGATCATTCACCAGCTTAAAGGGCCGAGCAACACCATCACCTGCTCGGATGCGTCCAGCCATCTGGCCATTGGCGAAGCATTCCGCACCATCCAGCGCGGCGATGCCGATCTGGCCATCTGCGGCGGCGCTGAATCACGGCTGAACCCGATGGGATTGATGCGTTATCACCTGCTCAAGCGCCTTACCACAACCCATAATGAAACACCCGCTCAGGCGCTGCGACCATTCGATGCCGACGCCAGTGGCGGGGCAATCGGTGAAGGCGGCGGGCTGTTCATTCTGGAGGAATATGAACACGCCATGGCGCGCAAGGCACCGATTCATGCTGAACTGATCGGCTTTGCTGCCACGCAAGACGCCTACAGCGTCACCGAACCTGATCCCAGCGGAAAAAACTATGCGCGAGCAATTCAAAAGGCACTGTCTGACGCGAAGCTGTCAGCTGCTGACATTGGATGTATCGTGCCGCACGGATTGGGTGTTCCTGAGTTCGATCAAGCTGAATTGAACGGCCTGCGGCTGGCGCTGGGTAATCACCTGGAAAAGGTTCCCTTTGCGCCGATCAAGGCCCAGACAGGCAATCTCATCGCCGGCAGTGGTGCTGATGCGGCTGCGGCAGCACTGACCGTTTCCACCGGAAAGGTACCACCGGCGGTGAACACCCAGCAGGTGATCGACGGACAGCGCTTGAATGTCGCCAGCCAGAGTCGTGCGCTGGATGTACCTGTGGCGATCAGCTCGGTGTACAGTCTGGGTGGTCAAAATGCCGCGCTGGTCTTCAAACGAGTTTAATCCGCGTCAACAGGAGGTGGCGTCCTGTTGGTATTGCTGAAATAATTGGGAATCGTGCGGTTCTGGCCTGAAGAATAAATCATGAACAATCGAGTTGTCATTACCGGTCTGGGTTGGGTCACACCCATGGGACATTCGCTGGAGCAGGTCTGGAAACGCCTGCTGGCTGGCGAATCAGGCATTGCCAATACCACGCTTTTTGACGCCAGCACGTTCCCAACCAGGTTTAGCGCCCAAGTGAAGGATTACGATCTGTCTCAGCACATTGCGGATCTGTCCAGACATCCGGGCATCGGTCGCAACACAACCTTTGCACTGGGTGCCTGTGCCCAGGCGTGGAAAATGGCTGGTCTGCCGGCACTGTCGGGCAACCCTGATGCGCAAACATCATCCGACAATTCGCTGGACTTGGATCGGGTCGGGATTTATCTGGGAAGCGGCGAAGGTTCGCTGGATTTCGGCGCTTTCACCCATGCCGCCCTGACCGCCTGGGCACCGGGTTCAACCAGTATCGACGCGGTGCAATGGGCTAAAACTGCTTTTGAACGCATGTCCATGCGGCGTGAGATCGAACAGGAAATCAACATGCCCCTGTCGCATCTGGCACTTTTGACCGGCGCCCAAGGGCCGGCCCTGAATTGCCTGACCGCCTGCGCCGCGTCAACCCAGGCAATTGGCGAAGCTACAGAGATTCTGCGCCGTGGTGATGCCGATGTCATGATCGGCGGCGGTGCTCATTCGATGATTCATCCGTTCGGCGTCACGGGTTTCAACCGTCTGACCGCCCTTTCCACCCACAATGAAAATCCCCCCGAAGCCAGCCGTCCGTTCGATGCCAATCGCGATGGTTTTGTGCTGGGCGAAGGGGCTGGCGTCGTGATCCTGGAAACGCTGGATCACGCCCAAAAGCGCGGTGCCAAAATTCTGGCGGAAGTTGTCGGTTATGGTTCGACGGCGGATGCGTTCCGCATCACCGACCAGCATCCCGAGGGCGAAGGCGCTATCGTCGCGATGACCGAAGCGCTGCGCGACGCGGGTCTGACCCCGGATGATGTGAATTACATCAACGCTCACGGCACGGGCACGAAGGAAAATGATGGCAACGAGACACTGGCCATCAAAAAGGTCTTCGGCGACAAGGCTCATAAAGTGCCGATCAGCTCGATCAAGAGCATGATGGGCCACCTGATCGCTGCAGCCGGGGCAGTCGAGCTGATCACCTGCGTCCTGGCAATTCGTGATCAGATGCTTCCCCCCACGATGAACCTGCACACGTCCGACCCTGAGTGCGATCTGGATTATGTGCCCAACAAGGCCCGGTCAGCCCGTATTGATGTGGCGCTATCCAACAGTTTTGGTTTTGGTGGCCAGAATGACACGCTGGTGATCAAGCGATTTACAGCCTGATTTCTGATTCGCCTCTTCACCCGAATCATGCTCACAGCTGCGCCATGGCCTGACTCAATCGGCGCACTTCGTGAATGGCCATCCCCTTCAGCGGCGGGATGCCCGAGCTGGTGCGCGGAACAACCGCATGGGCAACACCAAGACGACCAGCCTCGCGCAGGCGCAGCTCCAATTGGGCGACTGATCGAATCTCACCCCCCAAACCCAGCTCACCCAGGGCAAACGACCCCGGCGGCAGCGGGCGATTCATATGGGCTGAGGCAATCGCCAGCGCGATGGCCAGATCAATCGCCGGTTCCGCCACCTTGACTCCCCCAGCCACATTGACAAAAACATCATCCGCCGCCAGACGCATTTCCGCCCGCTTCTCCAACACGGCAATAATCATCGCCACGCGATCTGAACTGGCTCCGCTGACTTTGCGCCGCGCCGCCCCGATCACACTGGAGGCGGTCAATGCCTGCACTTCAACCAGGATCACCCGCGAACCCTGCATGGCTGCGGTAATCACGCTGCCGCTGGGTTGATATGGTTTACCATCAGGCCCCGGGCCATACTGCTCGACAAAAAGATTGGCTGGATCGGTCACTTCCTTCAATCCCTGACCCGTCATTTCAAAAAGACCGATCTCATGCGTGCTGCCAAAACGGTTTTTCACACAGCGAACAATTCGGTGCGAATGAAACCGATCCCCCTCGAAATAGACCACCGTATCGACAATATGTTCGATAATTTTTGGCCCCGCCAGCGTACCGGATTTGGTCACGTGTCCGACAAACAAAACTGCAATGCCGCTGGCTTTAGCCAGATAAACCAGATCCATGCAGCAATCGCGCAATTGAGTAACCGATCCGGGCGCTGCTGGAATTTCCGGTTTATAGATCATCTGGATCGAATCAACGATAACAACGGCCGGTTGGAGCTGGTTGATACGATTGATAATGCGTTCAAGATTGGTTTCGGCCAGCACCAGAAGATTGGACGATGTGACGCCCAACCGCCTGGCGCGCAAAGCGGTCTGCTGGGCGGATTCTTCGCTGGTCACATATAGAATCGGCCCTGTTGCACTGGTCGTCGAAGAATGCCGATCTGCAGCCGCCGATGATTGCCTGGTGTTGCTGTGACCCTGCGCGCCAACCGGCGACTGCACCGCCGCAATACTGCCTGCCACCTGTAAAAGGAGCGTACTTTTACCAATCCCCGGTTCGCCGCCAACCAAAATGGCGCTGCCTGGAACAATGCCCCCACCCAGCACCCGATCAAACTCCCCGATACCACTTTCCCTGCGCAGAATACGAACCTGTTCGATGTCGTTCATGGCGACTGGTTCTGCCCCGCTCGTCAGATCACCCGTATGTCCCAGCGGCCGCACCGCTGCCTGGCGGGCATCAGGCGTGGGCGCTTTATATTCCTGCAATGAATCCCACGTTCCACAATCGGGGCATTTACCCATCCATTTCGGATGAACCGAACCGCAGGAGTTGCAGAGGAATTGTGTCCGGGTCTTAGCCATGCGCTGATTTTAGGCGCTGGAAGGAAAAATTACTCCTGATCTCCACCTAATATCCTGCGCTGTCCAGACCCCATTTGTGTCCCAACTTGTGGCATTAGGAACTTCAACCGCTGATCGGCTACAATGGCTGGTCTTATGATTCACCGCATTGATGTACAAGTCAGCCAGATGGCGCAGGGGCGCGATGCCGGGTATGATCCGCTGGGTAATTCCATCCGCAATCAGATTCTGGAACTGGGTCAGGTGGTTGGTTCGGTCACAACCGGCCGCATTTTTCTCATTGATAGTGATGCTGACCGGCAGGCCATGCAGCAGGTCGCCAGCCAATTACTGGCTGATCCGATTGTCGAGACCGCGCAGTTCATCGATCCGGCCAATCTCCCCGACGACACCGGCCGCTCGCGTATCGAGATCCATCTCAAGCCCGGCGTCATGGATCCGGTTGCCGCATCAACCGAAATGGCAATCAATGACATGGGTATCGCCGTACGCCAGGTGCGCACCGGCCGGGTTTATCTGATTGACGGTATTGTTCCCCAAGACCAACTAAGGCAGATCGCTTCGCGCGTACTGGCTAACGGTGTTATTGAATCGGTGCATTTCAACGCCTATATCCCCCAGCAGTTTGAAGCTGGACGAACGTATTCGTTCAAGCTCAAACGCATCCCGTTGCGCGATCTTTCCGATGAGCAACTGCTGAAACTTTCGCGTGAAGGCCACCTGTTTTTAAGTCTGGCGGAGATGAAGGCAATCCAGATGTATTTCTGTGATCTGGATCGTGAACCGACGGATATCGAGCTGGAGACGCTGGCGCAGACGTGGAGCGAGCACTGCGTCCATAAAACCCTCAAAAGTGCTGTTGAGGTGTTCGATGAGACCGGCCAGCGATTGGGGCAATATGACAATCTGATCAAACAGACCATTTTTGATTCGACCATGCAGCTCATGAACAGGGAGGACCCCGCCAATCCTTTCTGCCTGTCAGTTTTCAAGGACAACGCCGGCGTCATAACCCTGGATGAAACGGATGCGGTTTGCTTCAAGGTGGAAACGCACAATCACCCCAGCGCGATCGAACCTTATGGCGGCAGTGCCACGGGTATCGGCGGTGTGATCCGCGATATTCTCGGTACAGGGCTGGCCGCCAAACCCATCGCCAATACCGATGTTTTCTGCGTGGCGTACCCCGACGCTGCCAATCCCGGCATTGTTAATCCACATTCCACGGTGCGCAATCTTCCCCGCGGTGTGATTCATCCCAAGCGCATTTTGCAGCAGATCGTTGCTGGCGTGCGTGATTACGGAAATCGCATGGGCATTCCCACCATCAACGGCGCGGTCTATTTTGATGACAATTATCTGGGTAATCCGCTGGTTTTCTGCGGCTGTGTCGGGCTGATTCCGCGCAACAAGATCAACAAGGATGCGCAAGCGGGCGATGCCATTGTCGTCATGGGCGGGCGCACCGGTCGCGACGGGATTCACGGCGCAACATTCAGCTCGGCGGAACTGACCGACACGCACGCGGACGAATTCAGCCACGCCGTGCAGATCGGCAACGCCATTACCGAGAAAAAAGTGGGCGATGTCATCCTGCAGGCGCGCGATCGCGAATTGTTCAGCGCCGTCACCGATTGCGGTGCCGGCGGATTATCCAGCGCGGTCGGCGAGATGGGTGAAAAAATCGGCGCTCATGTCAACCTGGAACAGGTACCACTGAAATACCAGGGGCTGCGCTATGACGAAATCTGGATCAGCGAAGCCCAGGAACGCATGGTTCTATCCGTTCCGCCGGACAAAGTCACTGAACTGCTGGAACTCAGCCGCAGCGAAGATGTCGAAGCAACGGTGATCGGCACGTTTGGTACGCCATCGGCTGAGCTGGTGTTGAACTACAGCGGGACTGAAGTCGGGCGGATGAGCATGCACTTCATCCATAAAGGCATTCCCATGCCCACGCGCAAAGCGGTTGTGCCGACAGCCCCTGTCCAGGCTTCGATAACTGCTGCTGAATTGTCAGTGCCTTTTAGTCCTGCTGAATCCTCCCATAAAACCGGGGCGATCAAAAAGCAGTTGCTGGCCACGCTGGCGCATCCCAATGTGGCCAGTAAACACTGGATCATTCGTCAATACGATCATGAAGTACAAGGTGGATCAGCAATTAAACCGTTGATCGGGCCACTGCAAAAAGGGCCAAGCGACGCATCCGTGGTTCGGCCCAAACTCAGCAGCCCCAAGGGCGTGGTTCTGTCCTGCGGAATGGCACCGTACATCACCGATCCGTATGAAATGGCACTGGCCAGCATTGACGAAGCCATTCGCAACGCCGTCTGTGTCGGTGGCGACCCCGATCGCATGGCCATGCTGGATAATTTCTGCTGGCCCAGTGTGGATGATGAACGAACGATGGGCACACTGGTGCGCGCCTGTGAGGCCTGCCGTGATGGAGCACTGGCTTATGGTGTGCCGTTTGTCAGTGGGAAAGATTCGCTGCACAATCAGTTCACCAATCAGGAAACGCAGCAGGTGATTCGCATCCCCAATACGCTGCTGATCAGCGTCATTGGCATTATTGATGATGTCCGCAACTGCCTGACGATGGACTTCAAAGGCCAATCGACCCGGGTGCTGGTGATTCAACCCAAAGATACCCGCCCTGCCACGCTGGCCCGGGTGCATCGTCAGATGGCCGCAATTATTCGTGATCGTCTGTTGACGGCGTGTCACGATGTCAGCGATGGCGGAATTGCCACGGCGCTGGCGGAAATGGCGATTGCCTCGGGGCGCGGACTGAGCGTTGCGGCTTCAAGCATGCGTTTCGATCAACCGCGCGGAAGCTATGTGGTGGAGCTGGCAGATCGAGTCAAGCCGGAAGATCTGTCCGCTCGGCTGGCTGATGTGGCAACAATTGAGCTGGCTGGAACAACAACAGGCCAAAAGAGTTTGACTATTACCCATAACGGCAACACCGTGCAGGATATTTCGCTGGATGAACTGACGGCGGCCTGGCTGGGAACGCTGGACTGGTAACGCTGGTTGCTGCGTTCAACGATACTGCGCGTACCGCCAATGATTTTGATCGTTACCAGAACCACCATTGCGGCTGATCGGTCAGGAAACCGCGATACAGCACATAGGCGCCCAGCAGCAGATTCGTCACCCCATGAGCGATGATGCACGCGCCCAGGCTGCGGGTGTAGACCAGCAACAGCGCAATCATCAATCCCCAGACGATGCTGGTCAGCCACCAGTTGCCGTGCACGGTCGCAAACACCAGACTGACGCCCAGTATCGCCTGCCAGCTTGGTTCGCCGACCTTGGCCAGGAGGAAATCATTGGGGGACTGAATCGTGCGCCAAACGAAGTCGCGCCAGAACAATTCCTCCATGACGGGCACGACCAGGGCGGCACCGATCATTCGTACCGCAATGAACGACCACATCACCCCAGACGACGAAAAGTAAGTGCGCGGATTAAACGCCTCCTGATCGGCTGCAAAAAACCGCTCCCAGAATGTGCCGGCGGTAATTGATTGCAACCCCAGTTGCATCGGCACCCATTGCACAATACCCAGCACACCGACCACGACGCCCAGCCACCAGTAATTCCAGCGGATTTTCGTATAACGCTTCCAGAAATATCCCAGTGCCGCAATGGTGACGATCACGCGCAACAGGTAGGTCAACGGGAATTGGTCAGGCCAGTTTCCACCGGCCCAGGTCAGGAGCAAAAACAGGCCCATTGGCGTGATATACGCCCAGTCATTGCGCGGTCGGGCGACAAATTCCTGCGATTGTTGCGGTTGGTTGTCCATGCAGGGCCAGAAGATAAACGAACGGGCGCAATTGGTCACGCTGAACGGTTGGCTGAAAAATCAAATCCGGCGCGGCAGGAAAAACCTGGGGTCATTCCGGCGGAATCATCTTGCCCTGCGGATCATGGGTCGGTGTTGCAATATCCAGGGCCAGCCGCTGCTGCAAGGCGGCGTCGGTGAGGTGTTCAAGTTGTTCGGCGGTCTTGTGCGTCTGATCGGCGCGCAAAGCAGCTTGATCCACCAGATAGGTTTCCCAAAGTCGGTGCGACCGAAGCAACCGACTGGCCACTTTGCGCCCGCGCGGCGTCAGGGCAAAATGTCCGTCAACCCTTTCAATCGCCTCCTGCTGCAGCAACCGGCGTCGCACCAGCCACTGCGTCAGACTTGGTGCGCCACTGGCGGGCACTTTGGCAACACCACGTTCCTCCTGGCGATAAAGCCCGCTGAGCAAATCTTCCTGCGCAATACGCAGCGACAGTTGCAGGCGGTGCCACATCCGGCTGGTCACACCCCGCCGCGGGCCAAACAGAACGGCCGCGATGAAAATCAGGCCGGTCGCTGCGGCCATTGCCCCGGCGCTGCTGGTTCCGCTGAACCCCAGATATTGAGGAACAATGGTCGCCCCCACATGCCCGATGGCTGCACTGATGGCAGCAATGATCAGACTGACAACGACCATGCTCCCCAGCCGGTCAGTCAGCAGGTGTGCTGCTGCCGCCGGCGCCACCATCATCGCCACCACCAGGATATTACCGATCACGTCGAACGAAGCGACCGCCGTCACCGCCACCAGCGTCATCAGCACATAGTGCAGTGCGCCGGCATTGAATCCCTGCGTCGTGGCCAGCTCGGGATCAAATGAGCTGATGCGCAGTTCCTTGAAAAACAGCACCACGAACAGCAGATTGATCGTCAAAACAATCCCCAGAATCACTGCGGCTTCGGGCACGCGAAACGGCCCGATGCGCACCATGGCAGCGGCGGCGTAATTCAAATCGCCATACAGCACACAGTTGACATCCAGGTCAACCTGATCGGCCGCCCGGCGAATCAGGATCAACCCCAGGGCAAAGAGTGTCGTGAAAACCACTCCCATCGACGCCCCCTCATCCACTTTGCCAAAGCGACTGAGAAACTGCACCAGCAGCGCCGTAATGATTCCGACAATTACCGCGCCGACGAACATCGGCAGCGACGCCCGGCTGTCCGTGACCAGAAATGCAACCGCCAGACCGGGCAACACCGCGTGCGAAATCGCATCACCCATCATGCTCATGCGCCGCAGCACCAGAAAATTACCGAGCAGTGCGCACGCCATGGCCGACAGCGCACCCAGCACAACGATCCAGGTATCAAAGGAAGTCCAGAGCATAAATATTCACTTTCGCCATCGGTTGCATGGCTGTCATTATCACCCCGCCGGACACGCGAACCGTCATTAAATCCGGTGCGGAGTCGCGGGAACAACGGGATGACTCTGCTGTTCAAGCAATTTTTCCAGTTGCAGCACCATCTCCGTGCCCAGCACATGTTCGATCATGTCTGCACCACGATCGACATGGCTGGCGGCAATATCGGCATGCGTAATCAGGTACAGCTCCCACAACCGATGCTCCCGCGCCTGCCGGCGCGCTTCGACCATGCCGGTGTCGGTCAGTTCAATCACCGCCTGGGGGAGGGTATTGAGCAGTTCATCGTGGTCAGCCCGTTTCAACAATCGCCGCAAATAGCGAGGGGACCACGATTTGGCTTCAAGCAACATATTAAAGGGAATGCGCGGATGCCCGTCTTCATCGTGCTGCAGTTGCCGGGTCTCCACCAATTCAAAACAGGTGCGCAGCAGATTTTGCAATCCCACCTGCCGTTGCAGTTGGACATAGCGCACCCACCGTGCCACAACACCGCGCTGCTGGCCGAAGAACAAGCTGATCACAAACGCGCCAGCCGCCACCATGACGATAATTGCCCCGGCTGGCATTCGCGGCAACAAGGCGCTGATGGACGCGCCCATCCATCCACTCAACGCGCCGATCACGGCTGACAGAACCAACATCCGCCCCAGGCGATGAGTCCAAAACCGGGCTGAAGCTGCGGGTATGATCAACATCGCAATCACCAAGATCAGCCCCACTGCCTGCAGACCAACCACGGTCACGCCGATCACCATTGCCATCATCAAACCATCCAGCAGCAACACCGGCCATCCCTGTGTCGCGGTGTACGCCGGATCAAAACTCAAAATTTTCAGCTCCTTGTACAGCAAGGCGCACAACCCAACACAGATCAGCGCAACCAGCGCAATCAACTGGGCATCGCTGGCCAGCATGGCGGCTGTTTTGCCGTAGATAAACGTTTCAATCCCGGCTGCACTACCCGCCTTCATGCGCTGGACAAACCCCATCAAAACAATACCAAAGCCGAAGAAAACGCTCAGCACAATCCCCAACGCCGCATCTTCCTTCAATCGCGTGTAGCGGCGGATCAACATCACGCACCCTACGCCAGCCGACCCGGTGATCGTCGCCCCCAGCAGCAGCCCCGGCAGTGATTTTCCGCTGCCTCCAAACGACGCCATCACCATGAATGCAGCGGCTATTCCCGGCAGCGTCGAGTGCGATAGGGCGTCGCCTAACAGCGCGTGCTTGCGCAGCAGCATGTATCCACCCACCACACCACCGGCTAAACCAAGCACCATCACCCCAAGCACGACCACCCGGGTGTTGTAATCATCCAGAAATAAAACGCGCAAAAGCAAATCCGTTGTGATCTGTCCAAGTGATGAAAATAACAGGTGCGATAAAATCATGGCCGAAAATCGGCAGTTTGACTACTCAAAATGCCAGAGTAATGATAGCACCTCACACGCCACAGTTCCATGTGCAGCAAAAACAAAACGCATCACTGAAGAAATGAACAAAACAAGCAGGCCGTTGAATCTGCCGCTTTTAATCCATGATTGGATGGATCACATCAATCACCCCATGTACCGCCACGTAGATGATCGCACTGATAAACGCGGTGCAGGGCAGGGTAAATATCCAAGCCAGAACGATCTTCTTACCGCTGGCCCAGTTCACCGAACGCAGCCCGCGTGTCGCGCCGACGCCTAAAATCGAACCGGTAATGACATGGGTTGTGGAGACAGGAATACCCGCGAGACTGGCGCCGATCACCGTGGCGGCACCGGCGGTTTCAGCACAAAATCCCCCCACGGGTTGCAGGCGGGTGATTTTCGATCCCATCATGCGCACCACTTTCCATCCGCCCATGACCGTACCCAGTGCGATCACGGCGTGACACAGAATAATGATCCACCACGCCACCCCATGGTGCATCCCCAGCCAGGTAAACCAGGGCGGTGTCCATCCGGCTTCGGCTATCTGCCCCCAACCCGCAGCCACCAGTGCTGCCGTAATAATGCCCATGGTCTTTTGCGCATCATTGACACCATGCGATATGCTGAAGGCGGCAGCGGAAAACAACTGCATATGACGAAAGGTTGATTCCATCCGGTTGGGTGTGCTGCGCCGGAAAATCCATGCCGTCGCAATCATCAATCCGCCACCAATGACCATGCCAATCAGGGGGGAAAGAAACAAAAACGCGATAATCTCCGGCCATTTACCCGGAAGGGTCAAACCGGCAACTCCCGCCCGGGCCAAAGCCGCCCCGGCGTAACCGCTGATCAAGGCATGCGAAACGCTGATCGGCAACCCCATGAAACTGGTCACCGCCGTCCACACCGTTGCCCCGATCAAACCGCACAGCACGACATACAACTGCTCGTGCGCTGATCCCAGCGCGCTGAGATTGACCAGTTCGGTGCTGATCGTATTGGCCACCGCCGTACCAAACATGAAGGCGGCTGCAAAATTCCAGAATGCCGCCCACAGTACCGCCTGCCCCGGTGTCAGCACGCGGGTGGTGACAACGGTGGCAATGGAGTTGGCTGCATCGTTGAAGCCGTTGAAAAAATCAAAAACCAGGGCAATCGCGATGATGACAAGAACGAGGATTAGCATGTTATTGAGTGCTGGGATCAATCAGATCAGACGCTGGCTGACATTTTTCCCATCCCGTGTTTTAGCCGTTTTTAAGAACGATCCGCTCCAACGTATTGCACGCATCTTCGCAACCGTCGATCGCATTTTCGATCAGGTCGTACAGCTCTTTCCATTTCATCACATAAAGCGGTTCATGCGAACCATCAAAGAGGCGGGAAACTGCGGTATTGTTGTTGTCATCCCCTTCATTTTCCATGTGATGAACTTCGATGAGTTTATCGCTGAGATCCGTCAACTTGCGACTTTTTCGCAGGCGGCAGACCGCCTCACGCAGCGCGATGGCTGCCCGCAGCAGAACGTCGGCCTGTTTGCAAAACTCGTTCTCGATCTTGTCGATATGATAAAGTTTGAACCGTTTGGCCAGGGCGTCAACAATATCGACGATATCATCCAGCTCCCCCACCAGCGTATGAATGTCTTCACGGTCAAACGGAGTGATGAACGTGCGATCCAATCGTTCCAGCGTCCGATGGGCCAGGTCATCGGCATGTTTTTCTTCTTCACGAATGCGAACCACCGCGTTGCCCACATCGGGATAATCGTGTGCTGCCTTTCGCAAGTGCGTGCAGACTGACACCACGTGATTAGCCAGCCCCTCAAATAAATCGAAAAAAACCGTGTCCTTCGGTAGAAAATTGAACATGCGTTACCGCTCCAAATTATCCACTGGAATCATGCACATTGTCGATGAAGAAATGAAATTGTACGCGGGCGAATCAATTACGCAATGCTTCGTTTCGGCTTATAATCGATCGATCCGCCATTTTGAGGTTTACTCATAATTCCCATCGTATCAATCAGACAATTTCACGATTCATCAATTTATCGATCGACCAATTTGGCAATGGCGCAGGCTGTCGAGATAAACAGCATCTGATCCTCCGTGATACCCCGCCCAATGCGCCAGCACGCCAGCATGTCATCACACCTGCGCCTTGGGCAGCAGACTTACAATCGCCGGGCTGGGGCGGGCGATAACATGCGCCGCGATCAGCTTGCCCAGCCCTTCCACCTTTTTGCGCCCCGCGTCCACGGCTGCCTGCACCGCTGCCACATCCCCCCGGATCAGAATCGCGATATAACCGCCTCCGAGTTTTTCCTTCCCGATCACTTCCACCGCAGCAGCTTTGACCGCCGTATCGATCGCCTCGATCACCGCAGTAAAACCCTGCGTTTCAATCATCCCGATGGCTAGTTGCGACTGTTCCGACACAAACTGCTCCTTTTGTCCGGCGGCGCCAAGCCGCGAAAAATAAACCACGTCCTGCTCGATCAGTGCATTATACTCGCGTGACGCGATGACACTCGTCCGCGCCAGGGGTGTGGGGGCGGCAATCACATGCCCCAGACACTCAACCTGCATCCCCTGCGCAACGGCCTGCCCCGCATCGACCGCTGCCCGAACGTCCGCGACCGATCCCTCCAGTTTCAACACCACACCACATAGATCGTTCAATTCCGCCTGGATCAAACCGACGCTGCCCGCCTTCTGGGCAGCATCCAGCGCAACCAGAGCGGCGCTGAAGCTCTTGATCTCCAGCAACCCCAGTGCTCCGTCACTGCCGTATTGATTACCAGGAATACTCATTGTGATAGTGTCAGGCCGATATAACTCGCACACAATTATCGCCGGACTTAGATACCGCGTTGCCGCAACTTGGCCAGAACCGCCTCGGTTACTTCCCGCGCTGTCCGATCCAGATCATCCCCAGCACCGCAGCAGCCTCCGCGATTGATATCCTGTGCCAACTGCGCCTGCGGATAAAGCGCAGCCCCACTCAGCGGCCGCAGCGCACACCCCTGCGCCGGAGCATCAACCACGCCAAAGTCGCTCATCATGCACCGGAGCAAAGAGGAGAGCTGGCTGATGTTCACTTCCTGTCGGTCGCTCATCGGCTGGCGCCCCTTGCCAAACTCAAAACCGCGCAATCCGACTGCAGCGCGAAATCCATCAGGAAAATCCGGGCCGAGCATCGCATCGAACAGTTCGATCATCCGCAGTTGCAGCGGGATCGCCTCATCCCAACGTCCGGCTGACGCCAGCTCGTACAACCGCCGCATCAGCTCGGGGACCACTCCGCTGGTGGCGTTGGTTCCCCCATCAGCCCCCATCAACATCATCGGCACCAGGACCACGTCCCACCCCGTAAGGAATACGAAATCCGGCCGCACCGGTCGCACGGCGTTGACCATCCGCCCCATCTGCGCCACATCGCCGGAGCTGTCTTTGATCCCGATGACCCGCTCGAACTCCTCAGCCAGACGCCGCAGCGTTGTGATATCGATCGGGCTGGCGAACATCGGAATGTTGTACAGTGTCACCCCGATCGGACTGTTCCGCGCAATCTCCGCGAAATAGGCGTACACTGCATCGGGCGAAAGCTTGTAGTAAAACGGACTGACAATTGCGACCGCGGTTGCGCCATACTCGTAATATAGTTCGCACGCCTTGATCGTCTCAGCGGTGTTGGCCTCGGCGGCTCCGGCCAGGACCGGTACCCGACCGGCTGTTTGTTCGCAGACAATCTTGATAATTCGACGACGTTCCTCAACCGTGAACCGTGTGAATTCACCCGTCGAACCATTGGGGTACAGCCCATGCACCCCCTTCTCAATCAACCAGTCAATGTATCGCCGAAACTCCGCTTCATTGATCTGTCCGCGCGCATCCAGCGGAACCATGTTCGGCGTAAAAATGCCTTTCAAAGCAGTTGTATTATTCGATGTTGTCAGTGCCATGAATCAATCTTTCCACAATTTTCCCACCTGGATTTATATCATCGCGGCCGGCAGACACAATTTTCCGCCTTTATTTGGACATGCGAACATGCTACCAGCCGGTGATGGACAAACCGGCAAACACGATTATTGATCTGTTGGCGATGCCTGCTCGCTGGCGGTGCGCTTGCGCGCGTGGCTGACCACATGATCGTAAACGCTGGCCAGAAATCCCAAAAACGGAAACCGCCCGCGCGGGAATGCCGGCTGGCCCAGTTTTTCCAGCGTCGGTGTGGCCTGGGCATCCGTCGGCGGTAGATCGACCTGTGCGCTCATCCGATAAAATTCGTGCGGATCAGACGGCAGAGGCGTGATGTCGATTTTCTGGTTCATGGTTTATTTCACGATGAAGTATCGTCGTCCCGTTCCTTAATTTTTAATCGGCGGGCTGATTCCGCCCACGCATCACTATAGCGTGTGGGCGATACTCCGGCCCGATTCACAAAAAAGCGCCTCACCCGGAAAACAATCAGCATCAGCAACAACAAAAGCACCACCAGCACCGCCAGCAGAAGGCTGGAAAACGCGACAATCTGCTTCTGCCTGGCCTGGTCAATTTCCCCATTATTCAAAGCCGCATACGCCGGGAGCAGATAAAAATATCCCGCCAGCAGCAACAACCCGGCAAACCCCGCCAGAAAAACCAGCACGGCCCAGTACATGCCAGGGAATCGACGTTGATCGGGGCGCTCCTGATCCATGGTTCAACCTGTTCACCATTTTAAGTCGCTGCGCGGATTAAGCGAATAATGCGTCTGCATCTCCTCGAGCGTTTTACGGTCATTTTCATTCAATTCACGGGGAACAACGACCTTGACCACGCAATATTGATCGCCCTTCTGGCTGCCGCGGTGAATCCCGCGATCCTTGATGCGCAGCTTGGCGTGGCTGCTCGTGCCCGGCGGAATCGTCAGCGTAATCGTGCCGTCAAGTGTGGGAACTTCCACGCGCGTACCGTTAAGCGCCTCAAACATGCTGATCGGCACGTCCAGGTAAATATCCATCCCCTCACGGCGAAAATACTCGTGCGGCTGAACCTTGGTGATGATGTACAAATCACCCGTGCGCCCGTTGGTTGTCTGCCCACGCCCGCGAATGCGTACCCGCGACCCATCTTTCACGCCAGCCGGTATTTTCACCTCGATGGTTTCTGGCTTACCCATTCGATTAATTTGCAGCGATAGTGTCGTTCCCCTGGCGGCCTGATAGAAGCTGATGCTGGCGGGGTATTCCACATCAGCCGGAGCCTCATCCGCCACCGGTTCTTGAAATCCATCAAACGGGCCGGCTTTGCCATAACGAGATGAACCGCCACCTCTGGCCGCCCGCGCCCCGCCGAATAGCTGCTCGAAAATGCCGCCAAATCCTTCGCCGGCGCCACCAAAATCTTCTACGCGCACCCGCGTGCCACCCCCGCGCCCACTTCGCCCCTGCGCTTGACGGAACGCCTCAAACGGGTCTGCTCCACCCTGCCCACCACCGAATCCTCCAGCCCCCGGCCCGGCAAAGCCAAACTGGTCGTATTGCGCCCGTTTTTCCTTGTCCGACAGCACATCGTACGCCTCCTGCACCTCCTTGAACTTCTCCTCGGCGATTTTGTCATTTTTATTCACATCGGGATGATATTTGCGCACCAGCTTTCGATGTGCCCGGCGAATCTCCTCCGCTGCGGCAGTCTTCTTAATGCCCAAAACTTCATAATAATCGCGTTTAGCCATACTTGTTTTGCTTAATCTTAGCACCGACGCGCCGTCGGATAAATGCCCCGGTGACCACAACCGGACTGGTTACACCAATTCAAATTGTTTTTATCGTTCCGTGCATTAAATTTGTACACACCCCATCAGCCCAGATTAAATCACCCAAACCACCTGACTCATCTGAACCAATCAAATACGCTCCAAACCCGCCATGGGTTCGTTTTCTTTTGGCTAATTTCGACGGTACACTGAACAACACGGTGGCCGATAAAAGCGTAGACAAAAGCAATGACATTGCCAGCAAGGATTGGTCGATACTGATTCAAGCCCAGACCAGAGCCGTACACTTGCTGAAGGACATTCGCTTGATCAGTACGGAATTATCAACCAGCAGCCCGGTTCTTACCCAGCCGAAACTGACCCCGTTGGAGCTGGCCAACGGACAGCGCGCCGCGAATAATGCGGCCGCCTCATTACAACGTCTGCTAGCAACGCTGGATGAAGCTGTCAAAAAAACTGATAAATCGTCTCGTGCAACAAGCACCTCATCGGAGAAATAAATTGGGCATTTGAACGGCGACATGCGGTTCAATTGTTGGTTTAATGAGCATCTTACTGTCGAGCCGGTTCGGTTGATTCAAACAACCAACCCGCCCCATTGCGGAGTATCTGTTTATCATGTCAGAAAACCAAACTTCAACGTCTGCTGATGTTCTCGTCGCCCGGGCCGGCAAGGAGTATCGTATCAAACGATATGTCATGATCGTGGCGATTATCGCCATGGGTTTATACTTTGGTTACGACGGCTGGTATGGCTGGCCGGCGGAAAACGCCCGCGTGGCGGAGTTGACCCAGCGCCAGCGGCAAACACAGGATCAGAATGAACTGACTCAAATTGCCGATCAACTTAAAACACTGAAAGAACACACCGAAACCGATATTCTTTTCCAGAAAGTCCTGTTCTTTATTCTGCCCATTGTGGGTTTTGCTTATCTGGCTTGGACAATCCGTAGTTCGCGTGGTCAGTATCGCTTGGAAAACCAGCAGCTCAGTATTCCAGGCCATCCAACGATCAGCCTCGATCAGATCACCCGGATCGATAAAAAACTCTGGGATCGCAAGGGCATCGTCTACATCGAATACAACACCGGCAGCTCAATCGGCAAATTCAAATTGGACGACTTTGCCTATCAGGCCCAGCCCACCCGCGCCATTTTCAAACTGATCGAGCAGCACACGCAGGACAAACTCAGCTTAGGCCAGACCGATTGACGACAGTCTGACCGGATTATCCAACCCCCACAATCAATGAGCGGGCAAGCTTTTCTCGCATCCCAATGTCATACAAACCACCCATGCCATCACACGCACTCAGTTTCTGGATACTGTTTTTTGGCATTCTCTGCTTCTCGACCGCCATCATCCTGTTCAAACTCAGCCAGATAGATCCAGCCCTTTTATCGGCCCTGCGACTGCTGGTGGCAACGGCTATTTTAGCGCCATGGTACTTGCGTGATCGCCGCATTTATCGCGACATCCTCAAACCGCGTCATCTGCTGGCGGCTGTTTTACCCGCCGTCATGCTGGCAGCGCATTCCATTTCGATCGTTTACGGATCGCGCCTGACAACCGCCGCCAACAGCACACTGATCATTACCGTCATGCCCCTGATCCTGCCGTTTATGTTGATTGTGGTCGCCAGGGAAAAACCCACCCGCGCCGAGCTGCTGGCCACCGTCATGGCTGTCGCGGGCGTGATTCTGCAGTGCGGCTTCGACTTCAGCACCAACAAGGAATACTTCCTGGGCGATGTGATCTGCTTTTTCTCTTTGCTGGCCGTGTCCGCGTATGTCGCCCTGGGAAGGCGCAATCAATACCTGCCCAGTTTATGGCTTTACGTCGTACCGATGTTCGCCATTGCCGGCGGGTTGTGCATGCTGGCGGCACTACTGCGTGTGAACCCCCTGAATCAATCGTTTCCACCCCGTGAAATTTTCATTGTCATCGGCCTGGGTGTGGTTCCAACGGCTTTGGGAAACTCCATCCTGAACCTGTCGCTGCGTCATCTGCGCGGTCAGGTTGTCTCGGTTGTCGGCATGACGCAGATCATTTTCACCGCATTGATCGCCTGGCCGGTGCTGGGCGAAATACCGCCGTGGCCAACCTACGTCGCTGCTGCGCTGATCTTTGCCGGCGGTTACGTCGTCATACGCCAGAGCCTGCGCCAACCCGCAAGTGAATTGATTGCTGCAATCCCGGAAGTGGCCTGAAAACAACTCTGTTCCTGGCGATCGCGCCAAAACCTGATCGGATGATTAAGCACTCTGCTGATTTCAGGTCAGTTCATCGCGGGCACCGGCCACGATCTCATTGACCCGCACACAGAAATTGTCGTTCAAAACCAGCACTTCCCCGCGCGCCACCAGCCGATCGTTGACAAAAACATCCACGGGATCGCCAGCCAGTTTATCTAGCTCCACAACCGATCCTTCCGACAACTTCAAAACATCTTCCACCATCATCCGCGAGCGGCCCAGCTCGATTTTCACATTCAATTCCACATCGCGCAGAAGTTCGATGCTGCTGACCTGGGCATCGTGCATCACCTGGCTGAAGTTCGGAAGCTCGATCCCCTGCACACTGGCGTGCTCCGCAGCAGACTCAGCGCTGGAACCCACGCCAGCCACCGAATCCGCTGCTGCGGCTGGGTCTTCAAAATTAGCGGACTTGAGTAGTTCGTCAATCGAGATTTGATCCATGTCACCGTCAGGAACTGAATCAGCTCCGGCTGGCGGCGCGTCGTGCGATTGCCCGCCGGACTGATCGGCGGTTGCCAGGGGATCAGCTTGCAGCTTTTCCTGCGGCGGCACATCGCCGGAAGTGGTTGCAGCAGCGCTGGCTGCATCCGCTGCGCTCTGCTTGGCGTCTGATTCAGCCGCCTTGAGCGCTGCTTCCAGCTCGTCAAGCGAAGCCTGCGACAGGGCTTCGATGTCAGGCTCGTCAGCCATGGGGCACCATCCTTGAATTGGGCATCGCCAGTTGAACAGCTCTGCGATCAGAAGCGTCCTGCTTCCTGGACCCGATTTTCATTCGCATCGTTGCAGGCATGATAGCCTGCCGGTGGAATCGATCAAGTTCGCCGGTTTAATCAGCCCGGATCGGAATACAGCGCGGAACCAGCACTTCCTGAACCATTCCCTCGCCGATTATCTCATCCAGTTGATATTTGACCTGCCGGCGCAACGTTTCCAGACCAGGTTCGGCTTCACCGCCGAGTTTTTCAGGATCGCTCTGGGCAATGATCGTGCGAATCCGATCTTTTATCAATGCCTCCCGCGATTTAAGTATCTCCTGAACCTGGGCCTGCTTGCTGCCGTCCACCACCATAAAAATCGAAACATCGATCAGCAGTAACCGGCCCGACACTTTATTTGGCGCGCGAAATTCCACCACCGGCATTTCCACCGCCTTGGTTTCTGTCGCAGCACCGGCCTCTCCGCCGTGGCCCTCCGTTTCCATCAATAAATTGGCGCCCTCAACCGGACGTGCCCCGGCTCCTAAAAACTTAAAACCGGCAAATAGCACAACCGCCTCGATCAGCATTACGCCGCCGATCACCAGTGACGTTTTGCCCATCAACCCGCCACCTGCGGGTTTTTTCTCTGCTTTGGCTTCCTCTGGTTTTTTCTTGGCGGTTTCTTCAGCCATTGCTTCTACTTTCGCGAAATACCACAAAATCGTGCCAAGGCGGCACGGAAAAGCTCTTCAGTGCTTATCGGCTAATTCCGCTATGAAAATAGAACAAACCCCCCGGCAACGATCGTCTGTCAGCCTATTCGCTGATCGACCGGCGAATCACCCGGGCATAATCAATCGCTTTCTGCACGACCTCCTGCACGGTTTCGCGAACCATCAATCGATCCCCGGTATCGCAGCAAACCACCGTATCCGGCGTGGATTCCACATACCGAATCTTTTCCACATTCACCACAAACGTCTGCCCATTCATCTTTGTGAGCAAAATCATGTCAACGACCTCCTGTCATTGCCGGCGACTGCCCTAAGTCGCCTCGTTCATCCAACGACCGATAACTCTATTTGGTTATCGGCAATTTTATGGCCCCCGCGACAGCAGAATAAACACCTGCCGCGAGGGCTCGATTCATCCGCACGACGAACCCGACCACTCCAGCCCGCGATTTCGCCGTGCATTGTTCGATCCGATTATCTCCTCACGCCCTATGCCGCGTCTTCTACCGACTGGTGTTCAGCAACTCCTGCATCAACCGATCGGCGGAAGAAATCACCCGACTGGCCGCACTGAAGCCCGTCGTCGAGATAATCATATTGATAAACTGTTCAGATAAATCGACGTTGCTCAATTCCAGAGCGCCCGCCCGCACCGCACCGGCCGAAAGCGCCAGTGGGCTGCTTATTGTCGCCACCCCGCTATTCGAGCCTTCGACAAAATAATTATTGCCCCGATCCATCAATCCCTGCGGATTGTTAAACGTCGCCAGCGCCACCTGCCCCAGCGTGCGCGTGCGCCCATTGGTAAACAGACCCGTGATCGTGCCATCTTCACCGATGCTGAAACTATCCAGCGTCCCGATGGGCGACCCGTTCTGCTGGGTCATCACCGCCTGGCTGGTACGGCTGGTCAAACTCGTCATCCCGCTGAAATCAAGGTTCAGATTCAGCGGCGTGCCTGATCCGGTCAGATCACGATCAACGCTGAGTTCCGTCCCCGTGGTGGATTTTAATTTGCCAAAATTATCGAAGGTCAGCGTACCTGAACCAACCACTGCACCAGCCCCCACCGGATTATTCAGGTTCTTGTCGTCGGTGGAAATGGCGGTAAAACTCCACGTCGTCCCTTCATTGGTTTTGTCTGTCAGTGTCGCGGTGAAACCGATTGTGATCGGCGTACCCAGCGAATCATACGCGACAAAACTGGTCGCCACGCTCTCACCCGTCGGGTTGCTGTCAAACCCGCCGGCGCTACCCTCCATGAATGTCAGCGGCCCCGTGCCGTCCTGCTTTTGAAAACCAGCCGACGTGATATCCAGCGCATTTTCCACGCCCACATTGCTGGTCACACCCAAGCGCACGGTCGTCGCGGTATCCGCTTCGATGGTCACCCCCGCCGTCGGTGCGCCGGTTACGCTCAAACCCATGTCAATGCCCAGCGCGCCTTGCATGAAATCAGCCAGATCGCCCAGGGTGGACGTTGCCGTCACGGTAAACTTCTGCGCACCGACCTCGCGCCCGCCCTTGGTGCCATTGACTGTCACCACATCATTCAGGGCAAACATCGCCGTGTTGCCAGCATCGTTTTGCTCCAGATCCGTCAGGAGTGTCGTCGCATCCGGCGCGGTCGTGCCGCCGGCGCTGGTCATCGCGCTGGAAAGTAAAATCTTGGCACCATTGGCCAGGTCACCGGATGCATCCAGATTGCCCACCATCTGGGCTTTGGTCGTCGCCTCAGCAACGGTCTGCGCCCCCATCGGGATATTGATGCGCCCCAGTTGTCCGGGAATAACCTGATATTTGGCATCCACCCCGAAACCCTGCACGAAATCACCATTCTTGGAAACCAGATCGTTGGCGCTGCTTAGATTGAACGAACCGTCGCGCGTATATTTGCGACCGCCCGGGCCATCGACAACGAAAAATCCGCTGCCGTCAATCGCCATGTCCGTACCCCGGCCGGTTGGTTCGATCGTGCCACTGGTCCAATCTTTTTCAATGGCAGCAACACTCGCGCCCAAACCGCGCTGGCTGGGGTTGGTTCCACCAAAATTAGCGCCTGGGGGCGAACCATCCGCATCCGTAACATAAAACTGCGGAGTGAACAACGCCCGGCTGGCCTTGAACGCCACCGTATTGACGTTGGCGATGTTGTTGCCGACAACATTCAATCGTGTCTGGTTGACGCCCAGCCCGCTCAAACCTGTAAATAGTGTGCTGGTTAATGACATGCTGATTTACCGCCGCTTCACGCGTATCCTCTTGATTGTCACATCCGCAGCAGCTCCGCCGCCACGGTTCTTTCAACCAGCCACGCTTTATTGCGCCACGGGTTGACTGCTGCCTGCTTTGATCGCCGCACCTGCCGCCGCGACACCGGCCTTAGTCACGCCGGCCGTCGCCGAACCCGGTGCCGGGCCGATCAATGTCACCCGCTCCATCGCCAGCGTCTTGCCGCTGTCCAGCTCCAGCATGACCTTGTTGTTTTCAACCCGGATTGAATTGACAACGCCGCTGATGGTTTCATTCTCGTTGTTCATCCCCTGTACGTTCTTACCCAGAAGATTACCCGCACTGCCAATCTGGTTCTGCAGGACAATTCCCTTCAACGACTCCTGCAACATGGTTGATGACTGCAAACTTCCGATTTGTGACATCTGCGCCAGCAATTCGCTGTTTTTGGCTGGCTCCATCGGATCCTGATTCTGCAATTGCGTAATCATCATCTTGATGAAGTCTTCGGGCTTGAGTTCGCTCATACGATTACGAACCTGTGTCGTCGCCGTATTGCCCGATGAATTTGTCGCGCCGGATATCATCATGTCTGTTCTCTTCGACCGCCGCAGCTTGATCAGTTAACTATTGCGACTTGGTAAAATAGCCCTGCGCCGGAGCTGCGCTTCGCCGCGCAACTTCGGCGCATTTTTCGCTGTTTTATCTGCTGCAATCGCCTGAGTCCCACGATCATTCGCACCGGCATGATGCGCCGTGCAGCACTGTGGCACACTGGATTATGCTGCTGCGGCGCATCTGCTATAATAAAGGCATGTCCATCACGGATGAGCTGATTCATCTTCTGGGTTCTGATCGGGTTTTGACTGATCCAGCCGAGCTGTTTGCCTACGACCGCGACGGTTTTACCTTGGCCAAATCGTGCCCGCGTGCAGTTGTTTTCCCACAGACAACCGCCGAAGTTTCCCAGGTCCTTGCGCTTCTGGCAGCACACGATGCCCCCATCGTGCCGCGCGGATCAGGAACCGGTCTGGCCGGCGGATGCGCTGCCTACGGAAACGGCATTGTTATTTCCACCGCCAACATGCGGCGCATTGTCAACATCGATCTGCCTAATCGCGTTGCCCAGGTCGAAGCTGGTGTCTGCAACACTCGATTGTCGGAAGAGGTGGCTGCTCTGCCCGGCGGGGAAAAGTGGCACTATTCCCCCGATCCCTCCAGCCAGCGCGCCAGCACCCTTGGCGGAAACGCCGCCACCAACGCCGGCGGCATTCATGTGCTGAAAGACTTTGTAACATCCAATCATGTGCTGGGCGTGGAAATGGTTCTGCCCGATGGTTCGATTCTAACCTGCGGCGCTACCGACGGCGGATATGAAACAGCCGGGTTTGATCTGCCCGCCCTGATCTGCGGTTCTGAAGGCACGCTGGGGATCATCACCCAGCTCTGGTTGAGACTCTCACCCAAGCCCGCCAGTTTTCGGACGATCGTCGCCTACTTCACAGACACCGCCCACGCCTGCCAGTCCGTCAGTGCGATTATTGCTGCCGGCCACCTACCCGCTGCCATGGAAATGCTCGATGGCACGATGCTGCACGTTATTGAAGACGCCTTCAGCTTCGGCATTGCCCCCAGCGCCCAGGCAATGCTTTTGATTGAGATCGATGGCATTGAAGATCTGCTGGATAAACAAATGCAGCAGATCACCGACCTCTGTCGAGCCAATCACGCCTTTAATCTGGAAACTTCTTCTGATTCCGCCCGACGTAATCAGCTCTGGAAAATGCGCAAAAGCACGTTCGGCGCCATTGGACGGGTCAGCCACAGTTACTGCACCCAGGATGCCTGCGTCCCCCGCAGCATGCTGGCCGATGTACTGAAGAATATCGACTCCATCGGACGCAACTATGGTCTGACCATCACCAACGTCTTCCACGCCGGCGATGGCAATGTTCATCCGATCTTTCTCTACGACGAGCGCAATGAAACCGAGGTGCAAAATGCCCTTCGCGCCGCCCACGAGGTGCTGCGCTTCTGCATTGACGCTGGCGGAACCCTGACCGGCGAACATGGCGTGGGCGTCGAAAAAATCGATCTGATCCCCTATCTTTTCGATGCGCCCACGCTGGCCTGTTTTGATCGGATCAAAAAAGTCTTTGATCCTGCCGAACAGGCCAACCCCGGCAAGTTCATCCCCAGCGACAAACTCAAAGTCAGCCTGCTCAAACCCGGCCGCCAGGTGCCGCAGTAACAACGCGCCCTGCCCGGTATAATCCCGAACGACTTCGTGGATCGGCGCGACAGCCATCAGCCAATGCGGCGCTTGTTTGTTCAGCCCAGCATTGTGTGATCAAGGACATTTTTACTGTGATGTAGTTTGCTCCTCTTGCGGCTGCCGTTTGAGCGCATCCAGATGGATCCCCTCAAGCCGAGCGCCGTGACCATCTTCAAACCAAAGCTGGAAGCGCCAGCCCCACAATCGATCGACACATTTGATCAACAGGGTGTTCCATCCTTTTTTGAGATGGACGTTGATACGGTCTGTCGGTTTGTAGCTGCGGGAGCCAAAATACTCATGGACGAGCTGACCATTCATCCAGACACGAGCGTCATCGTCAGAACCGAGGATCATCAGCGCGTCGATATCCTGTGGCGAATAGACATAGGTAAAACCATAGCCGACAACATCGTCCAGTGTCGGCCAAAGTTCATCCAGCCAGAGCTGATTGTCCGGCCTGTGCGCCACCATGAACTGCCAGCGCACCGATGCTCCATTCAGACCAACATAACTGCGATTGAAATCAATCATCTGTTCCGGCCCAAAGGGAATGCTGAAACCACCTTCGCGGCCATTGGGGTTATCCCACGGCCCAATCACCCACCAGAGCGACCCGCCATCCGTGATGGCCGGAGGAATCTGATCGCTGGCACTACGCACCACCGTTGAAAACGCCCCCTGATCGCGTCGATTTTTCGCCAGCAATGAACCACTGGCCTGATCATTGGCGTTAAGGAGCGTAATCCCAAGCACGATCGGTACAATCTTGTCGTCCATGCCTTTCAGGTGGATCGACTTGATCGTCCGATCTGGATACGGATTACGGTACCGCATTAAATATATCTTGGGCGTCGCCCCCTCAACACTGGTGCCCTGCCAGGCAACACGCGAAAGCTTCAACTGCTCAGGCGCGCGATAGGTCCAGTCGCCGATGGCATCGCCATACAGCACGGGGATTACTTCATGGATATTCCCATCGTATTGAATCACCAGCTCTGCAATGAACTTGCGATAATCGAAGTCGATAAATCCATACGCTGAAGTAATCAGAAAACTCAGTTCATCCGCTTTTTGATCAGGCTGGGCGATTGTTACATCCTGTGGCAAGCCATAGGCACCGGATTTGATCGCCATGGCTGCAGCAGTGTCAGAATCACCCACGATAAACGGAGTCGAGAGAAACACCTGACGGCCGGGTGGCAATTCACTTAAATCGGTCGAACCCTCGCCCAGCCAGCCCCTGGTGGTCCCATCCAGCTTCAAACCGCGATTGCCCGTCAGTTCAATCGGCGTAAACGTAAAGGCATCAGCCAGTTTCGCAGGCTTGGTTGGTATATCCAGCCAGGCCAGCATCGTCGACAACAGCCGTCTGGCTTGGGCGCTGTTAGCGCCATCGACATCATGCCAGCGCAACTGGTCAATCAGCACGCGCCCCTGCCCCAGCTTATACTCCAGCAGAATGCCAGGATCGATCAACAACGCCAGATTTTGCAAAGCAGAGGGGTCTGATCCAACGACTACAGGATGATCGGACACCACAAAACCATTGGTTTTCCCGTATAGATCGGCCAACGAAATTCCTGCTGGTCCATCGGCTGTCCGAAACGCCTGATAGATGTTGTTGTTGCCGGGATCAATCGCCGGCGGCAATAAATCCGTCCATTGTTTCAACGTTGACTGATCCAAATTATGCAGCCACAATGTTCCACCGCGGCTGACGAACTCCCGCATTTCTGTGGTCGGGACCTGGGCTGATTGGGCATCCAACAGAACGATATCCAATCCCTGCAGGGTGGCGGGGCGCGCAACATCGGCAAGATCAACGCCCTCAACCCCCATCTGTTCCAGCAACCTGGTTAATGATGCTGAAGCCAGAATACCAAAGTTAAGTGTTGACGGTCGGCGCACTCCCAAGGCGTTGATCCACCTCGTTAAGAGTTGAGCAGCGACGGGTTCGGTATCCAATCGCGATCCAATCAGAAGCTGATTAAAGAGCGCCCCGCCGCGCCCCCACTTCATTTCCATCAGCAGTGCCTGATCCAACCCTCCCGAGCTGCCCGACGCAATCAATGTCCGGGCTGCGCCGCTTTGCAGGTACTCCATGCCGCGCTGCGCCACCCAATTATCCGGCTGCCAGAAAGACAGATCCTGCTGGCGCACCCCATCCGTCAGGTTGCTCCCCTGACCAATGATGAATGCTTTGGTATTGGCACGGGGGGTTAATTTAATTTCAATGGGACTCCAATCCGGCGGCGACTCCTGCTCCAGACTCAGGACCCATCCACCGCCAGCCATGAATTTTTGCAGTTGTTCCGCCATCGCAGCCGGAAGCGAATGCACCCCCGGTGCCAGCACCAGAACCGTGCCTGTCGACAATTCACCCAGCTCCTGCGGATTTTTAACAACCCGGATATTGGGCTGCTTACTGATCCATTCAGCCAGCGCCCCGGCTGGATCAAACACAACCGTCGGCACTTGAACAACAGATCGATCCGCTGGGTAGACCGTGAAATCACGAACCAATTCTGCCTGCGAATCAGCCAGTTCCCAATCGGTCTCTCCACGGAATGTTATTTTCAGAAGATAGTCAGTCGGCTGGTCAACCTGAGGCAACTGCAGGTTAATACTTTGCTGGAATGATACCCCTGCGGGCAGGGTCATCGGCTGATCCTTTGCAAATGCAATCTGCCCGTCTGTTTTACGAGTCAGTGACCAGTGAAGCGAACCGGTAACATCATTCAGAAGACTATTCAGCAACACAAAATCACGATTAAATGACCCGGCTGAATAGCCATGCGATGTTTCATCGATTGCAACGATCTGCAACCACGGTATTTTTTCGCCTCGACGCCACGCTTGAAATTGCGACACTCCACCAGCTTCGATTCCCTGGATATGCAAAAGCTGGAAATTGATCAGTTCATTGCTGCCCTCACCGGGCAGATAGGCTTGTTCACCAATTAAATGTGTCACCGACTCGATCGTTCCGTTGACGAAACATTCGGTAGCCAGGATCGGTTTATACCCTTCCCACCGCAGCGCCTGGTTATACGCCGGAATCTCGACACCAGGGCGCAGCCACATGACACCATTGGGCCACGGCAGCGCTTCATCCAGATCATGGACATAGTGATAATTGATCGTGTCGCTATATCCGCCTGCATCCAAATCCCCGTTAAATAAAGCGATTCGCGTGGGATCCACTTCGTGGACGGCATCAGCCATCTCTTTGAACCGTTTGGTCAAGTCAGGATAAATGACTCCCTCGCCACTATGAATCAGTTCATTGGCAACGCTATGAAATACAAACGCCGGTTCAGTCCGTATTTGTCGGGCGATATTCTGACAGACTTGTTTATATCGCTGCCAGAAAACAGGCTGGGTGATCGCGCCGCTCTTAAACGCCAGTGGGTAATCCACATAAAACAGCAACCCATCCTGCGCCGCGATAATTGAATCGAACGGCTGCAGGTTGCGCACCATGTTATAGCCCATGCGCTTCATGGAACGAATGTTGGCCGGATTGCTCAGACCATCAGGGCCAGCCGTGTCGCGAAACAATGTTCTCATGCGCACCGGCCGACCGTTCAATGTGATGCGCCCCTGGGTGATGCCGAACTCACGGAAGGCCAGCACGGTATCACAAGCGTCGGACAACTGATCGTCAGCCGTCTGCAACTGCGAATGCAGCCGGTAAAGATACGGCGACTGATAATCCCACAAGCGCGCATCGATCCACGGCGCTTCGACCATGACCGTCTGCTGCTCATGCGGAGCCAGCACACCGGTCAATGTCTCGAATCCCAGCGCCACCTCACTGGCCTCTGCGGCAAGACCCGGGTCATTGACCGTATGTTTCAGCGTAAATGTTCTCGGTTTTGATGAACTGTTGACAATGGTTGTCCGAATCGTGATTTTCTTCTGACTGACCGACGTAATCGCAAAAACGTCCTCGATATAAACATCACCCGTTATTTGCAGATGTGCCCCTGAAAAGCGGACTTGTTGTGGCCCCTGTCGGCCTACTCCCGGCCACAGCGTCCGATCGCCTTCCATCAAATACGGATCGGCACTATCAACTCTGATCCACAGGGTGTTGGGCTGACCGGGTTTCAACTGCCTGGTGACATCGACGCCTGGCGCATTAAGTAAATTAGGATCCGGCATGGACGCAACCGGGCGACCATTGACAAAAATGGTTGCCAGTTGAGCAAATGGATTGTCCAGGTAAATCTTAACACTCTGGTTGTCAAAAGCCCGATCGGCAGGCAAGGTCTTGCTGAACCAGACGGCGCTGGCTCCACCGCGTGGCAGATCCTGCTTGAAACCCGCCCCTTTCATGGCCTGCCATTGCGCATCAGCCGGAGGTGCGGTCTGCGCCGCATCGCCAATCGCGCTTTCCCACCCATCGGATAGGGAAATCAACTTCCGCGTTCCCACACTGGCAACAGCGGCCACATGCACGGTTTCAATCGCCAGCAGCCGCCCCTGACCATCTTTAAGGCGCAACGTCCCACGGTAATAGTCGCGGTCGCCCGCGGGGAAGTCGATATCGACTTTCTGACGCTTGCCGCCAGCCAGCACTCCCTTATGCTCGCCTGCTGCCACCTGACGTGTAAACTTGTCGACGATTTGATACTCCAGTTGATAGGGCGTATCCGCCGCTGAGCTACCCTGAAGATCCAATGTGATCTTGCCCGACATCGCCTTGACCGCGCCAGACTTGGCAACCACGACTGGCGCAGGAGCATCCGTCTGATGAATCTGACCAACCGCCAGGTATAATGCAGGAGAAAAGCCGCCCGGCGCAACCTGAGTCTGACTGTCGATGATAAAACGCGCCTGCTGTCCTTGATGGGCGGAGACATCGATGCAAACCACGCGCCACTGTGGACTGCTTTCAACAGGCGTCATCGCCAGATCAACAACATTGTCCTGATCAAAATCCAAGCCAATGGTATTACCCTTCTGCTTGGTCATACCGCTGACAAAAAACTGCACATATTTTTTGTCGATGGTGAACGACGGAGAAATGAGCCTGCCAACCGGCAATGATTCCAGTTGCTGGCCCGCCTGTTTCTTATCCCAACGCAACTTACTGAGGTCAGCCCACAGCCCCCGGTTCCAGCTTGAAACATAATGTGGAACAACCCGGTCGTCGGGCATCATTTGGACCACTTTGTGGCTATCGGTTGACCAGGTAATCTGCCCCTCGGTCGCCCATCCCGACAATCCCTGACCAAAATCGCCATTGGGCACTTCGTCTGCTTTGGTTGAAACAATCATCAGCGCGAAAACAAACAAACCGGCAATGGCCCGAGACACCCAGTAGTTTTTCGTCATGATCGATACTCCCAAAATTCACCCATTATCGATAAATGCAATTATTGTTATGTTACAAATTTAATCTACTTCGATTACTGGTCTTAAAATTCAATGAAAACTTGATTTTCGAATTACAAAGTGCTATATTACATTTGTTACGTTTTAATTTCAAGTCGAAAATCGGAACGCGAGGAAGGGGAAGAGAGGGTTGGAAGTAAGGTAGCTACGTGGCTGCTTTAATTATTTGACTCGACGCAAGGAGCTTGGAAATGCGCAAATCCATTCTGTCACATTTTGTCCTTTCGGGTTTTGTGGGCTTTGCGGGCCTGTCGGCTGTATCGCAGATTCAAGGGGCCGTTGTTTACCGTGAGATTTTTCCCGTACCAAGTGATCAAAGCAACAAGGGCTGGGAACAGGCTGGCTGGCAAAGCTATTACGGTGATGATGCAATTCCCGCCACCAAAAAAACGCCAACTTACGATCAACTAGGCTATACGCGCGTTGACCCCAGCGCCTTGGGGCTGCCAACGGATTTACCCGCAATCAACTCCAATCCCGTTATTAGTGGCCTGGAAGACCAAAGCTTTTTTTACGCTGGTAACGGAAGCGGCGGAACAAATCCGCTGAACAACGTCAAGTATTTTATCTGGACTGATGAATACGAAGTCGACCGATCGGTCAACGAAGTTGACCAAATCAGTTGGTATCAGGGCAACGAAGCCAAAACAGATGAAGATCGGGTCGCGATCCGTATCGGCAGCCAGTGGTATGTCAGTACCGCCGTGTTTACCCAATCAGTTGGTGTGGGCACTAAGAGCAATTTCAATGGCAAAGCCGAGCAGAAGATCTTCACCTTCACCACGGATAAATCCGCATGGAATGAATTGAACTTCACTGCGGATTCGGCGGGTGGACTATCAATCGGGGCTGCGCTGAGTGCAGATCTGCCCTCAGGTAACATTACAGCCTTTGGTTTGTACACCAACAAGAAGACGGCAACGTTCCGTTTTGATACTTATGAAATTTCGACGGTACCCGAACCATCTGCGCTCGGTCTGCTGGGCTTGGGCGGTCTGCTGCTGATGCGAAAACGATAGGCGACGCGTATTCAAATCGATCCCAACCAGGACGAAGCGCGATATGAAGAAAAGCAGTTTCTTTCGCGACTTACGACGTTCCAATCAAGGATTTACCCTTGTTGAACTCCTGGTCGTCATCGGGATCATCGCGGTTTTAATCACGATCCTCCTTCCCGCGCTGAATAAAGCACGTCAATCTGCCGTTAAACTCGCCTGCGCATCAAACATGCGTCAGATCGGTCAGGGCCTGCTGATGTACTCTCAGGAAAATCGCGGATATTTCCCGCCGCGTATGCCCAAAGCCACTGACAATAATGGCAACACCGTTAACAAGTACGGGGCAACTTCCTGTTCATGGATTGCGCTGATCGCGCCAATGCTCGGGTATCAACGTCCGGGCAATGTCAGCGATAATGTTGAATGGCGCAATTATGTCATGGGTCGTGGTGGTTTATTTTTATGTCCCGGTAAATACAGCCTGCCCGGTGTCGGTGACTTCGGCGATAAAACAAGCTTCGGCATGAGTTACAGTACCACGATCTGTGGAACTAATACTCGCGGTGGCTGGATCGTATGGAATGGAGCACAAGAAATTGGCCTGCGTAAGATGATGCAGGTTCCCTCGAGTTCCGTCATTCTCTGGGAGAAACTGTATCTGGAAGGCGGGCAGGTCGATAGCACGGCTTGGGCCAATTGGTCTGCCTATGCCAGCCAGTCGAGGTATCTGTACGAAATCGACAACTTCACGCACGGGCACTCCAGCAACGCCCTGTTCGCTGATTTACACGTCAGCAATATCCACCAGGGTATGCAATTCGACAACAACTGGGTTCCACTGGATTAACAAAAGGCGCACAATGACCTGGAAGACGTTCAGTCATGTCACTGCAATCGTTTTATTTTGTATGATCATGCTGCATAGAGTGTCACCCGTCCACGCCGCAATGCGAATCACAGTTGTACCAACAGCACCAATGGGTATGTTCACGCCGGGCAACCCGCCACGGCTGAACATCGGAGTCGCCAGCGATGTGCCAATTCAGTGGAAAGGACAAGTGCTCGTTCAGCAATTCGATCTGCTGGATGAAGCCCCGCAAACCACTCGCATTGCCATTGAGCTGGATCAGGCGACTGCTCAGCAGGTCATCTATTCTCCGATGCTTGCTAATGGAGTCTACCGCCTTGAAATTTCCCTGACTGAAACAGGCCAAGATCAACCGATCACCGGTGTGAACCCTGTACGGTACTTTATTGCCTATGCCCCTGCCCGACTCGCCGGAGAATTGCCTGATGATTGGCCGATCGCCACCCATGTCAGTCCAGCCAGTTTTGCCTCGGGTAAGGAAATCATCCAACCTGGATTCAAGTGGTATCGCGTTTTTACACACTGGTCGCAGAACAATCCGGATCGCGGTGTCTACAACTGGGACAATCTGGATCGCGTGGTACAAGCGGTTAAACAGGCCGGCGGCAAAATACTGATTACGGATGATACCACGCCAGCCTGGGCCGTTGGCGAAGATCATCGCAATCCGATTTCATGGGTCAAAGGGGCAGTATCCAATCCGCCGGATGATATGAACGATCTTCGGGTTTATCTCCACGAATTACTGAAACGCTATGACAGCGATGGCTCTGGTGTGATCGGCGGGCTGGAAGCATGGAATGAAGCCAACACCTCGGCGCGCTGGTCGGGAACCTACGCGCAACTGGCGGAAGTCGCCAAAATCATGCGTGAAGAGGCGGCGCAATCGCCAAGTCATCCCCTGGTCGTGGGCATTGCGGTAAGCGCCGGCCAGCACATGGGCTATATCAACGGCGTGATCGATGCGGGCCAATTGCAATATGTGGATGCGATCTCCGGCCACTGGTATGAGGAGATGTTTACCTATTCCAAAGTCCGGCGTCTGACCAGCATTTATACCCAGTGGCAGAACCTTCATGATCCCATGACCAAGGCGGGATACAACCTGCCGATCTGGGATACCGAAAGCGGGATCCGATCGGTCGAGCGCGAAAACGGTCGGCTAATTCCACAGAACCAAATCAACCAAAGAGATGAGGCCCGGCCTGATTTCAATCCCCAGGAACCTTGGAAAATCGGAAAAAAATGGCGGATGATCAGCGAACAACGCGCCGCCAGTGCATTCGTATCAGGCATCGTACGCCTGATGAGCCTGAATGTCGCAAAGATTTTCACTTATCAGCACTATGGTTTCTACCGTGATGGCTCGACAACATTGCAGTGGGTCACAGTGAATGTGCTCGGCGAGGCGCTACAAAAAGTGGATTATCACAAAGTCAGCCCGGTCAATGCCATAGTGACTGGCGAAACGAGTGACATTGGGACAATGGCTTTTCGGGTTGGCGATGCAGCGGGCCCACGCTTTATCCTCGCCTGGGCTTACCAGGTGGATGATACAGTTGGCAAATCCAAGTACTGGCAGCCCTGGCTGGGATCCCAACCACTGCGCGTCGCCGTCAACACTCCATCCGTGACTGTCGCCGATCTCTACGGCCGCCACCGCCGGCAGCTTCAAGCGGTTGACGGATATGTAACCATCATGGCCGGCGAAGAGCCTGTGTATCTCTGGGAACAAGAGTAACTGGATCGCCACCCAGTTCATGCAATAGCACCTGCTGCTGCGCAGCAAACCCGCGCGATGCTATTATCGCGGCAAACCATCGCGTGATGGTTGAGAGTGGACATTCCCGGTCTTGAACGAGTCCTGCAAAATTGTCTTGACCGTCTGGGCATCCGCTCGATCAAAAACAACATAAATCTGCTGGCGGCCAAAATGCACAATGGTCTTTGAAGACTGCTGGTTGGCGCTGCCCAATTCCAGCGGACGCCCGAACAGATCGAAGACGCTTTTGATTTGTGAATCCACGGGGATGTCAATCGGCTGAGCATACTCGGCATCTTTCGGCCAGATCGTCGCAGTTGTCGTGGCTCCGGTCTGAAACAGATATCCAATATAGTCGCGACCCAGATCGATCTGCCCCAGCGGCTGGGCATCTCCAAGTAGCGTAGCCATCGTATGAATCGCTTTGAGCCCCAGTTGCGGATTCATCAGCGAATCATTCATCAATCCCTGGAGCGTATGATAGCTGTAACCGATTGCCCCTTCGCCCAGTGCGGTCAGGTACATTCTCGCCAAGTATTGCGCCTGCAAAATCTCACCTTCACCCCAGTCAATCTGCCGGATAGACACGTCATAACCCAGGCGTTTGCCGATGCTGCGGACTTCGTCCAAGCCATCACCCATGCCTTCTTCGGTCAGGAAAATCTTAACCGGCTGGCCTGCTGCGCTGAGATCGCTCTTGACGCGCAGCAGATCGCGACGATAGCTGCTTTTTTCACTTTCAGGATCAGGCAGGCCAAAACGATACGGGTGATAACTGAAAGCATCGTATGTTCCCCGATCCGCCGTGAGCGTGGCGTTATAAACATCCTTGCCAAACGCATTGACAATGCTGCCACCAATGATGACCGCCGCAGGATCAGCACCGCGAATCACGGCTGATGTCACCTTCAAAACCTTTGCGTATTCATCCCCATCAAGAAACGTATTGGGTTCATTCAGAATCTCCCAATACTTGATCTGCCCCTTGAACCGACTGACAAACATTTTGACCGCTTCGGCCCAGGCTTGCAGCTGGGCTGAAGTCACCCGGCCATCTTTCAGGTCACTGCGTTTGACTTCAATGGCTTCCGGGCCGACATTGCCCGGCCCTGGCGCCCAGGTGGCTTTGCCGGTCAGCGCCTTGGCGTCGCTGGGGGTCATCAACCACTCCATGCCCGCGCTCATGCCGGCACTAAGCATCTTCGTGAACGTGTCAGTCCAAAGCATATCGTTAATCCGTTCATACCCCGCGTAAAGATGCAGCGTGCCCAACCCCATCGCTGAAAGCGCACCAAATTGCTGAACCAATTGTTCCGATGAATGCAGTGCGGTATAGGACGGAGTGGCTGCAAAAAAATCGTGATTCACACCTCGCGTTGGCGGCTCGCCCACGCTGAAGCGCAATTTACCCCGACTCACCAACGACTCATCGGCCCCCTTGATCTGGTAATGCAGCACATAAATTCCACCGGTCAACGATGGAGGCAGCGCGATGGAAACAGGAATGGCAGAATTGCCCTTTACGGGCTTATCGCCTTCAGCAATAACCCCAGCCAGTGGCGCCTGCACCGACCAGTGCAACGTCCCTGACAGCTCAGCGCCGCTGTTATTAACCAGCGCCCCTGCCAATGGCTGGCCAGGAGCCAGCATCATGGCCTGTTTCACCTCGGGCACGAAATCCCAATCCCCAGCCGTTCCTGTAGCTGTTGCACCTTCTTCCACTTTAATGTCATCGATCCAGTAATCGCCCTTCTCTGAAGTCAACGTGAAAGAGGCGACGGCTGGGTAACGTGGATCCAGCTCAAAAGTATGCGTATAGGTCTTCCATTGCGTTGTCAGCTTCAATTTGAAGTTGATTCCCGAAAGATTGTGCCACGACGGAAAAGTAAACCCTGCCGATAATTGCGACCCCTCCTCCCGCGCGCGAGCACGAAACGAAACCGTCAGCGGCGTGCCGCGGGTGTAATGAAAATAGGACGACTGGGCACGGATGTTAATACGCTCGCCGGCAGCAGGATGTTCAAACAAGTGCAGACATTGGCCCGATTCCGTCAGCCCATCAGCTTCAACACCATACCCCGCCTGGTCAGGCCCGGCTGGCACCCACGAATCCAGCGTCCAACCCAGTAATCCGGCAGAAAAAGAGGGATTGAAAACAAGATTTTCACCCGGCAGGTTTTCTGATGCTGGATAGGGCGCACTAACGCCCGCCCCGATCCATACCTGCCCACCCTTGACACACGGCGAATCGGGATGCGGGCTGAGGAAATTATCTTTCAACGGATCCCATTGAACAATCATTGGTTCGACATGAAGATCCGATGAAGGCAGCGGATCGATATTTTGATAAAAGCTCTGCCCCTGATCCTCACGCTGCAGCCACACAACCGAACCACAGCGCCAGATGTTGTTATCGCTGATCTGCACATTTTTTGATCCACCCTCCGGATCCAGCACAATACCAGCACGGCTGCACCAGGCAATCAGGTTATTCGTAATGCGGCTATCCGTGCTCTGTCCGTACAGACGCACACCAGAGTTGCTGGACACGATCGTATTATGGTGCACATTGGCCCGGTTCGACGGCCCCAGGTTGATTCCATGACTGGTCCATGCCCCCTGGAAGTCGTAAATCATATTTCCCGATACTTCAACATCATCCGCGTAACTGATGGAAATACCACGGTTGCCTTCATGGACACGACAGTTGTTAACCACCAACCCGTTGCTGCGCATCGCAAAAAGACCACCCCGACGAATGTCAAAGCCTTCGATTTGCACATACGATGCGCCGACAATTGAAATAGCGTTCAGTTCATCCCGACCGTCCAGAACAGGCAATCCCCGGCCTTTGAAGACGACCGGCTGGCCTGGCTTGCCTCCGGCGGTAATCGTAACGGCAGCCGCAGGATAATTCGGCGCGCCCACCGGTTCACTTTCCATCGGCAGGAAATAGATCCCAGCCCCGACCACCACTTCATCCCCTGCTTGCGGCGGCAAATAATCGAGCGACCGAACCAGCGCCCCGATCTTCACTTCCGGCACGTCCGAGCATCCTGTCAACGACTGGGCCGTGCGCCCCTGGTATGTGATGTCTGTCTGTCCGATGCGCACCGTTCCGCGCTCGGGAAATTGTGTCGCCTTAACCACTAAAATTTCTGTTGCGCCAGCCGCCGCAGCTTTGGTCACAACCGTTGGCTGACCACGGTCAATACTGCGCCATGCGCCCTGCGCAGTATCAACATCCCCCAAGCTGGAATCATCACCATCCACGCGAACGTAGTACGTCTTGCCGTAACTCCTCAAGCCAACCATCAATACCAAGGTTACAAAAGCACAAATGAATCGGCGCATCAGACATCTCCAGTTGAACGTTGTGATTGATTATTTCAATTCACCCTTCGATCACGGTTGGACAGGTTCTTGATCGACTCGCCGCCGAAAATCCATTGGGCGATTGGGCGCATAAACAACTCCGGGGAAATATTCCACCGCACCTATGCTTGGCGGGCGATTCGCCGGACGAGGCCGGCCCAGATAGTCATCGTTAACGTATGGACTGGATGTTCCAGCACCAATCGCTGGAGAATCCGGCCGCAATGAATAATCCAGTGTTGTTTCTGAAACCAGGCGTGGATTCAACTGGATTGAGTGCTCGTCAAAACCGCGGATTTTGAACCATTCTTCAACACTATACGTCAGATTGCCCTGGGTCTTGCCCCATCGGCTGAAATTGATTTCGTTCCAGCCATAATCTTTCTGTTGCGTCGAAACATTGCGCTGCAGCCAACTCGACGTCATCCAAAACAGGTTGTAATCTGAACGATTGCCAGCAACAAAGCCCGGCTTATCCTGTGGATCCGGTGTGATGTAAATCTGGCTGCCGCCATTATTCATGACAAGATTGTTCAAAATCACATTCCCAACGCTGCGGTGCCCATACGGATCATAGGGATGATAGCGCACAAAGATCCCGTATTGTTCGTTATCAATCACCGTGTTGTTCACGACAATGGTATTGCTGGCCAGTTGCAACAGGATTCCTGATCCCAGAAATCCATCCCATCGATTGCCAACACAAATGTTGTTACGCACGATATTCGGATCAGCCGGATGATCCTCTTTGACATGAAACACCCCAAGATTCTGCTCATCGATCACCGCTGTCGCATCAGCCTCCGCCGAAGAAAATTTCGGCGAAACTTCCATCATGATCCCTGATCCGCTGTTGTACGAACAAAAATTACGCTCGATGATGTTCCCCGAATTGCCCCAATCAAACCACAGCCCCGGCCCGTCATTGTTGATGAAATTACACTGCCGAACGGTCAGATTGGTTGAGCGGACAAACTTGACACCCCCCGCCTCCCAGCCATGACCATGCCCCAGTGTCGTATTGCCTTCCAGAGTATTATCCTCCCAAAGTGAATTGGTCAGATGCCCGCCGCCTCCGATACCCCCGTTGAACCGCGAATAACATCGCCGTGCGATGATATGGGCGCCCGATGTACTCAGCCCTGAACCATGACAGAATTCAACAATGCAGTCCTCCACCACATTGTATCGACTGGCGGGATTTTCCTTCTCCTCACTGATGAGTATCCCCGCGCCCTGCGCATGGGCACTATTGTAACGCGCGGTCAGACCGCGAACCGTCACATGCGATTGATTCGCCACCACGATATTCGTCGCCCGAACCGATGCCTCGACCTGATGCTGATTGGGATCATCGCTGCTCAAATCGACCGGATTATCCCACCACTGGGCAGCAGGATCGACAATCGCCTGCTGGCTGCTGCGCGGCGGAACCATCCACAAATAAATCGCCCCACCCTCCACCGTGTCATAGCAGAAACTGCCCGGAAACAACTCATCGATACCTGCCACATGACGATAAAGCTGATGATCCACAATTAACTGCGGCCCCTGGCTGCGCGATTTGGAGCTGTCGGGAAGATTGCCACCATACTTTTCCCACGCCTTCCACGGCGTTTTCCTCCAGATGGGGCGCTTTTTCGCATCCTCGATTTTTTCCCAGCCGCTCACCAGATCCGCACCGGTGACAACGACCACCTCACCCGGCACTGCCTGAACCGTGATCGGATCTTCGGCTGTTCCACTCGTCTGAATCTTGACCGCCTCGCGATAGACGCCCCCCCGCACCATTGCCGTGTCACCAGCACGCAGCTTGCTGACCGCAGCAGAGATTGTCTTGAGCGGCGAACCTTCCGAACCCTCATTGCTGTCTGCCGCTGCGCTATTTTTTCCATCCACCCAATATGTTGCCGCATTCAAGGGTACTGCCATCAAACCAATGCCAATAAAAATCATCCCGATATAAATGGCATCATGCCATCGCTTGGACATGTCGATCTCCCGGAAATTGCCGCCAATCAATCCACGTCCGGCCAATAGGCAGCCGCTTCTTCCATCGCCCGCCACATGCGTGTATTAAGATCAACGCAATACGCCCAATGCCGAACCTGATCACGCTCGGGATGTCCCTTGATCCCCGGCCCTTCAAAGCAGATTGGCCCTTGGAAATCAATCTCCCACAACGCCCGAATCGCCTCCGGCCAGTTGATTGTCCCCATCCCGATAATCGCGTGCAGATCACGCGCTGGAACATCTTTGAGTTCGGCCACACGATTTTTGTCCCATCCGCGCGCACCGATTGCATCAACAAAATGCGTATCCCGTAACAACCCCCCCGCTGAGCGAATCACATCAGCCGGCTGTTCGCCATTAATCCACGCATGACCTGAATCCAGAATAAAACCCAGATTCTCCAACCGCTGATCACGGATAAACTGCAAAATCTCCATTGAGCTGCGTGCCCAACTGAACAGCGGCAGATTTTCCAGATTGATCCCCACCCCGCGCTTGCTGGCATATTCGCACGTCGCCGGCAGCACTTGACTGATCAGCTCATCCAGCTTGGCTGGCCCCAGTTTGTCCATCACGGAATATTGCGCCCAGCCCCCATCATCAGCCTCGCCGCGCAACCACCGAAAATGCCAGACGGTACTGGGCGACCCAAGACCGGCTGCATAGTCGATCACTTTGCGGTTATCCGCCAGACTCCTTTGCACATCACCATCCGGCCAGGCCAGACCGATCGACGCATGACACGAAGCAACCTTCAATCCGCTGCGCTGAATCGAATCCGTAATCCGTTTGATCTCCAACGGATCATTCCATCCCGCAAACCCGTCCGTCCCAATCGTCTCCAGCCCCAAATCTTTAACCGCCGACAAATACTCATCCAGCTCCGGCAGACCGACGGGAACATAATACGCTAAATTGTACCGTTTTAATGCTCGCTTCGCCTTAATCACTTCTTACCTCTTTTGGCTCCACTTGGCCGATTTTTTCTTGGGAAATTAGGGAGTGGGCCTGCCATCCCACGGAAGATCACGGAAACCCTCACCATAGTATCCCGCACTCAAATCTTTATCAGGAATACCGTCAAAATAATACTCCCCACCGATATTGACACTGCCGTTGATGACACCGGCGGGATTATGCACATAGTCCCGACGATGCTCCGCGTGAGCATCAGCATATAAAACCGTCCGCCCGCTCGGATGCGTGTTCATAAAACCAGGTCCCAACGGCAACGTATCGCCTCCTATGGCATACGCTTTACAATAAACCCAGATACACGTCTGGGCTGATTTGATCCGCACAATCTTCGGAGGCTGGGCGTTGGGCCAATAGGCGCTATGCGTATACCAGCGCGCATTCCAGCGATACGTCCCGCTGTATTGACGCTGCCACTGATTGGCGTAATACGCATCCAATATCGCCCCGCCCGTGGGACATTCAAAGCGCGTATTGAATGTCGTACCGTTAATCGCTGACTTGGATATGTTCAGGGCGGTAATAACCGCTTCGGTCCAACTGATGTTCGGATATTCGTTGCGTGTGTACGGATTAGGTGGGCTGTCCTGCGGGTTAAATTGAGGCAATCTCCCGCCATGCTCATTGGCTGCCAAGTGCAACCCCAATCCGATCTGGCGCAGATTGCTCATACACGACACCACCTGCGCCTGCTGCCTCGCTCTATTCACTGCTGGCAGCAACAAACTGACCAGGATCGCAATAATCCCGATCACCACCAATAATTCAATCAATGTAAACCCACGCCGCACGCGGCCGTCAGACGAACAACGCTCGGGTAACATCAAGTCGCCCACAAAGCGCCGTGACCATTGCGAGCCGCCATCGGTCTGGCGCTTGGTCTCAAACCATCGAAAACTTCGGCATCGCCAGCGCATTACCCAGCCTGCCTTTCTGTTTTCTCGCCTCCCCATGGCCAGTGTCTGTACCTAAGCAAACGCCGCGCGCCCAACAACCCAGTCGTCAGCATTCCAAAACATAGGCTTATCCGCGGCGATGCCGCATCAGCAGCAAACCACCCAGACCGATCAAACCCAGCGAAGCCGGTTCGGGAATCGGCTGATACGCCGACAAACTGAAGTTGTCCAGCCAGGCACCACTCATATTGTCGATCCCGAAATGCATCAAATCAGGAAAATCCTGATTTGCTCCACTGGCGTACAGACCCGTGGTACCCTTCAGATTGCCGTTGCTGTCGTACACATTCAACGTCAACCCGCCCGTACGCCAGCCATCGCGCAAACCGCGACCTGTAATCACTTCCAGCGTATCGCCCACTTGAATGGCTCCGCCATTGATGGTTCCAGTGCCACCATATTGCCTGCCGGCATCTGTAAGCAGACCATTTTGCCAACCGCCATTGGTACCGGTAGTCCAGAACCGCCCCAGGATATCTTTCCCATCATTCTGCCCATCCGCCTCCTCGGGGTGCACGGTCGCCAATCGCACAGCCACCGCATCGCCGGCGTTTTTTCCATCCCACGCCGCGATGGTAAATTTCATCACCATCCGCTCGTCAGTGCTGCTCAGAATGCTGTACTGAGCGCTGGTGACCACTGCGTCATTGCTGGTGATGTGCAACATCCCATTGTTAACTTCATACGCATTGGAAGCCGCATTTTGAGGATCCGTCCCCGACAGACCCACAAATGCGCTCGCCTGAGCGCCGCTGGAAAAATCATGACTCGCCAGCACATTGCGATCGGGAACCCTGGCATCGGCTACAACAATATTGTCGATGAAAATCTCGCCGCCGTTGGTTGTTTGATCTGTATTGCCATAGCGTAATTTCGTCGCACGCGATGCGAGTGTCATGGAGTTATCCGTAGGGTTCCAGCCACGCACGATCTTTCCGTCGATAAACAGCGCCACACCCTGATCCGAATGCCAAATTGTCATCTCATGCCACGCGCCGCGCGAAACAGGGGCGTACTTATCACCGCCAGCATCACCTTGCCCCCAAGTTCTCAGGTAAGCGGTATCCGCCGTCATCGCCGGCCCGCCGGCTCCCTGTACCATGACCTCGCCAGCGATGCCCGTAACCCCGATTCGATACCGATCAAAATCGCTGTCGCTGACACCCGCCGATAATTCCGATGGCGTGGGAATGTAAAAATACTGCGAGATCACATAGCCACCAGCCGACATATCAACACCACTGAGCGCTAGCGAATTTGCTTGATTGACAGATCTCGTATACGTCCCTGCCGCCATAACGTGCAGCGACTTGCTTCCTTCGTACGCCCTGGTCGAACTATACTCCAGCGCGCCCACACCCCCACCTTGCGGACTGCTGCCAGCCCCAGACCAAAGCGCGTTGAAACTACCTGCTTCAGCGTCATCTGAAAAATAGATCGTTCCGCTGGGATCGATGTAAGGAACCAACGCTGCTGCCCAGCTCATCGCTGAACCAGCCCCCACCACCACAACTCCTGCTGCCAAAGCCAGAGCACGCCGGCACGTTGACGAAATAAGCGTATCTTTTTTCATTCCCAAGCTCCTTGTAAACCGAGCCGATTGACTCGCCCCGCGCGCGTCGTAGACAGCAGCAACCGCGCCAAAACAGGGCTGTAACGACAATTCACGCGATATGATAATTGAATCGTCACAAATAAACTATACTACGTTTCAGTTCTTTGTCAAGGTTTTCTTATTTTATTTTCGTGCTGGTTGTCTGACACTTGACAGGTTGACGGTTCTGAGTAGATTGGCTCAACTCTGTTGATCCACCCGTTTTTCGGGTCGATCAGCGTGAATTTTCCGCGGTAGCTCAATGGTAGAGCAGCCGGCTGTTAACCGGCGGGTTGTAGGTTCGAGTCCTACCCGCGGAGCTTGATTGAAAACGGCGAACGACTCCGCCAATCCAGTTAACGGAAAGCCCCGGAGTGAAAGCCGCCGGGGCTTTTCTGTAACCCGTTGGAACCAAAGGGTTATGGTTAATCGCCCCGGACAAACCGATTTTCTGTTTCGCACCGTCTGCGCGACGTGGCGACAGGAAACGTACACGTTCCGCCCTGCAACCCAAGAGCAACGCCCCGAACTCTCGGACTCTCTCGTAAACACCCCTTGCCCAGTTAACAGACCCGTTCGCACCAGACCCTACCGCGATTTCGAACTCGTCGGCGAAGGGAGCGTGATATGACTCCGCAGCCGACGCTCGCACCCCTCGCTCTGATTCTGGCTGGCCCCAACGGCTCGGGCAAGACCACCTTTGCACGAGAGTTTCTCCCGGCCGAGGGCAACTGCCCCATGTTCATCAATGCCGACTTGATCGCCGAGGGGCTTTCACCATTCCGCCCCGAATCAATGGCCATCGAGGCCTCACGACTGATGCTCGACCACGTCCGGCAAATGGTCGCCAAACGCGAAAACTTTGCCGTGGAGACGACTCTGGCCGGGCGGGCGTATCTGCGAATGATCCGCGAGTGGCAGTCGGTCGGTTATCAGGTCGCGTTGATCTTCCTGCAATTGCCCTCGGCCGACATGGCCGTGGAACGGGTCCGGCAACGCGTCTCTCAAGGTGGTCACAACATCCCCGAACCGGACATCCGCCGCCGCTTTGATCGCGGCATTGAGAACTTCCACAAACATTACCGCGCTGCGGTTGATGCCTGGCAAGTCTTCGACGCCAGCCCGTGGCCGCCCGTCCTGGTGCACGAAGGAGTGAATCCATGATTCAACAACAACGTGATAAGTATCCTGACATGCAGGGCAGCCGCGCCGCCATGATCCGTGCCGCCCGCCGTGCCGCCGAACAAGCGAAACAGCACGGTCAGCCGCTGGTCCTCTGGCGCGACGGCCGAGTCGTTCGTGTCATGCCCGATGAATTGCCGGACCTACCCGACAAAGCGCCTGAACGTCCCAAACAACCATGATCTTTCGGTTGACTCAACGCCTGAATGCAAAGATCAAGGCCGGGCCCTTGGCAGGAGCGCCGTTGGACCACAATGTCTACGTCGACTGGTCAGCGCGCCTGTTTGCAGCGGGTCGGGCGCAATACGTTCTCCTCAGCCATACATCATCGCTCTATTCGGTCGTAATGTACGGCCGCGGCATCACGCATGACGGGCTGTTCATCGGTCGTGCGATGGACGCCATCCGCGAGTTCATGGACTACGATGGCCTAAGCCTGGTCTATGTGAACTCCATCGCACCGGCCACGGCGTCGGTACGGTTCTGTAAGCCTCTGGACCGTTCCGTTACCGGCTCGATGAATGAACTGGAGGCCTTGGCCAGACTTCATCTGGCCGATGGTGGTATCGCGCCGTTTGACGTGGGCTTCACGCTCAACAAGACGCTGCTCTCAACGCTTGGGTCACGTGAAACACGGGGCTACTTGACCCCGCGCGACGCATTCAATCGCCTGGAGGCATAACCGACATGGCCACGGGAAATGCCATCATCCCCTATGCCATCTACACCCGCCAGTCCGTCGAGAAACTGGCGGATTTTTCTTCCTGCCAGGCCCAGTTTCGCACCTGCCAGGATTTTGTCGCCGCGGTGAACGATCCGCACCTGCAACCCAAGAGCAACACCCCGAACTCTCGGACTCTCTCGTAAACACCCCTTGCCCAGTTAACAGACCCGTTCGCACCGGACCCCACCGCCATTTCGAACTCGCGTCGGGTAAGTAACACAAGGACAAACATCGATAACCCAGCCCGACAGCGTGCCAGTCGCCAGGCGAAGGTCGTTGTCGGCACATTCGCAAGGAGCCCGCAATGAAAGAACCCATCGCCGACCCCCGGAACCCGGCTGCGATGACTCCGCACCAGCGCCTCGCTGAGATCGCCGCATCCCGTGACGCGGCCCGGCCTCCTTTTGAGGGGGAAAAAGCGGCCGAAGTCTCGGCCGCCTCAATACGCAGCTGCATGGCCTGTTGGTAGGCCTTGCATCGGAACTCGCCCAAGACGTCCCTGACCCGCTCCTCGGAGCCATCGATCCAGTGACCATCCGGCGCCTCATTAACCACCTGGGCCACCGTCTGCATCGTCTTCTCGAAGTCCGCCCGCATCCGTCGAATCAACTCTTCCGCGTCCATTCGTCCATGCTCATCCATGATGTCCTCTTCTCCGGGCATTCCACGCCGGAGAAGCCATTATCGCCTCACGACTGAAATATTGGCAGACCCTAAGTAAAGTGCTAACTATTTTTTACTTGCATCTAATTTATTATCGGTTACACTGTATTCGTTCGGTTGAATTGTTTTGAGATAAACGATGGAACAGACTGTGATTCAATCAAAGCGAGGCACGAGTGTTCTGGGTAAATCGGAACGCGTTGTGGCATTGCTGGAGCGGTCGCTGGGAGGACAGCGCTTCGCCGTGGGTGACCGTTTTTTTTCGAGCTATGACGTTGCCAGGGAATATCACGTTTCGCAGGGGACAGCCCATAAGGCGATGGCTGAGCTGGTTCGGCGCGGTTATCTCGAATCATCTCATCGATCCGGTTATTTCGTAAGGCAACTCGCTGCGGGGTTGTCTGGACGGGATGAATCGCAGGATCGGGTTGGCCGTGCCACGACAACGACACTGCTGATGATCGTCGGCGATGTCGGGCAATGGGGTGATCAGCTGCTGGAGCAATATAGCCAGGCGGTCGAAAAAGCCTGCCGGCGGGTCGGGTGGCGCCTGTTGCGGATAAAAAACGATGCCCGCGAAATTGAGAAGGTGCAAGAGGATGTGAAAGTTGCGGGATGTCTGACCTACGGATTGCGCGAAGCGCCGGCGGCGAGCATCGATCCGGCTACAATTATTAGCTGGGGTGGACGATGGCGCGACCAGGCGGCATCACGACTGAGGATCGATGCCGAGAGTTCATCTCGTCAGGCGTTTGAACATCTGTGGGATCTTGGGCATGAGCGCACCGCGATGATTCAGCTGGCTGGCGACACCGATCCCGATCGCAAGCCGCCCGGCGGTGTTCTGGGGATGCGCAAAGCCTTTGCGGCGCTGGGCCACGCCTGGAGGAACGATGACCTGTTCACCGTTTGGCCGGATGGGATGGAAGGGCTGTACGAGCAGATTTGTGATCGAGGCATCACCGGGGTCTTTTCTCAAGATTGGGAGGTGACGATCGAATTGTATCGCCAGGCGCATCAGTGTGGTGAACGCATCGGGGATCAGCTCTCGATCGTAGCATCCGGCGGGCATGATCTGGCGAATATGGTTCAGCCGCGCCCAGCGCGCACTTACTGGCGGTTTGCCGATTTTGCGGGGCTGGTGGTCGAGACATTGGAAAATCTGTCGCAGGGGCAACGGTTGCCCTATGAGCTGGTTCTGCCCGTCTTTCTTGAAGAAGGACCCGGAGCCAGGCAGTTATGAAACGATAACGAAGCGTGTCTGTTTTTTTCACCCTTTTTCGGAGGATTGTTATGAGTAGAGCAAAGACAATGTTAGCGTTGGCAACCGCCGGCGTAATCACCATGGGATGGTGCGGTATGAGCCAGGCGGCACCGATTGCAACGAAGGATTCGGCGTTATTTTCCCACTTAACGGAGATGAATGATGGCGGCAATTTGAGTCACAACGCCAACACCTCCGAGTGGACCTGGTCCAACTGGAATGGATCCAATTCGCTGAGCGGTGGGTTCCTCAACTACTCGACGCCCACCACGGGAACGGAGACTAAATGGAGTAGCATTTGGACATCGACGACCTTTCCAAGCCAAGTCAGCTCGGAGAGCGGTGCAACCGTGGAGATCCGTCTGAAGGTCACCGGTTACTTGGCTCCACTCACCGGTACCTACGTGGGCACCGACGCAGCGATTTCTGTTCTGAGTAGCACAGGAAGTCATTACGGTGTGCTCGCGATCGGAGCAAGTCATATTTATATGAGAGACGCAGCGGTTGGGAGTGCGTACGACACCGATGACAATACCGACGGATACCACGTCTTTCGTATGGCGGACGATCCGACGACCAATAAGCTCAGTATCTGGCGCGATGGCGTGTTGATCGCCGACAATGTGGCCCCTACGACCAGGAACCCTGCGCTGGACAAGCAACTCTATTTCGGTGATGGGGGCAGTCAGTTCAATGGTTCGGCATCGATCGATTATGTGCGATGGACGGCCGGTGCTTATGCGCCCGTGCCGGAACCGGGTTCGGTGTCGATGTTGGCGGCGCTGGCGGGATTGGGATTACTTCGCCGCCCGTGATGCTTGCTGTCGTGTTGCACTCTGCCAGTCCAGTCATTGTGCAGACACTGCAGCGGCCATGTTTGGTCGGGATTAACCGGTGAGCGGCGGCTTGCTGTCAAGCCGCCGCCATCATCCACGGGATCGTATCGTCGCACCTTGGTGCGGATCGGAGACGTTATGAAACAACGAAACGGCTTCACGCTGGTGGAATTGCTGGTGGTCATCGGGATTATCGCGATACTAATCGCGATCCTGCTGCCAGCACTGAATAAGGCACGGGAGGCGGCGGCAAAGATCGCCTGCCAGTCGCAGATGAAGCAGATCGTCTTGGGCATGTTGATGTATGCCAATGAAAATAATCAAAGCCTGCCGTCACGGTACGCGCGGGCACCTGCGGACTTCACTCAACCGGCCATCTACAACGCCAAGGACAACTGGATCTGGTTGATTGCGCCGTATCTGGCTGGCAATTATGGCACGCAGAATGATGCCAGCGACGGTATGGTCAATTTATTTACCTGTCCGGGCTATTGGTCGGCCGGCGGCGCCCCTACAAGCAGCTTTCTGATGGAGCGCACCTATGCTATTAGTGCAACGGATGACTATTATTTGACAGGTACGTATAATGGTGCCCGAAATGCGCCGTGGCACGGTGTGGAAGGATTGAAGCTGACGAGCATCAAACACCCGACCGAGGCGGCGTTGCTGTTTGAGTACTACTACTTTTATCCGATGAGCAAAATCCCGCTCTACAGCGTTGAGTCAACAGAGTGGAGCAAACGTTACGACGATCTATTCCCCCTGGGCAACAACCCCCCGGGTGTGGGGATGGCGTACCTGTATGTCAACAAAGCGCCTCATTCCAGCGGCAGTTCATACGGGGCAAATGTGGCCTTTGGTGATGGGCATGTGGAATGGGTGCAATACGACAAGGACGGGCATCTGCCGCCGAAGATTTTCGATCCTCGCGGGTTGCTCGGATTATAAACAGGGTGAGATTTACTTTGTTTTTTACGCAAAACATCCAAAGAAGATTGGGTAAGCCCCACTCTACAGGAGCTACAATGATACGTTTTTCATTGATCGTGGCGGTGATTTTCTGTCTGAATATAACGGCAATGGGGCAATTGGAGTTGCCCAAAACTATCAAGGTTCCCTGGTCTTCTAAGGAGGAGAACCTGTGGGCCATCCATACCTGGGGACAGCCGGGGACCGATCGCGTTTTGCGACTGGCCTTTAGCACGCCGTTCGAGGACGACAGCCACGGCGGCGTGCGGTCGTACATGAGTTGGTATCAGATTTCGCTCGACGGCGGCAAAACGTACGACAAGATTCGGCAGGTGATTCAGGATGGGCCGGAATATAGTGCGTTGCATCCGATCGAGCCGATCTGGTCGGGCAAGAATATGTACGTTGCGTCGGTACCGCCGCCGATGCTCGCCAGCAACGGACAGGTGATGGTTCCCATTTATCTTTGGCCGCTGGACAAGGAGGGTCGGCGGATTCACGACAAGGACATTCTCTCCTATACGGCCTGCGCCGTTCTGATTGGCACGTGGAACAAGGATAAAACGGACCTGAGCTGGGATTGCAGCGACATCGTCATGCTGGATTCTCAGACGCAATCGACGCGCGGCGCCGGGGAGCCGACCATCATCGAGCTGGACCAGCCGGGGCATTTTCTCATGGTCATGCGAGGGTCCAACGCGCAAAAATTGAGTCTGCCCTCGTACAAATGGAAGAGTGTTTCCACCGACTTTTGCAAAACGTGGAGCGCCCCGACGCCCTTCACTTACTCCGACGGCGAAAACTTCTTTTCCCCCAGCGCCTGCTCGGTCTTTATGAAAAGCAGCAAAACAGGCAAGAGTTACTGGTTCGGCAACATCTGCCCCCAAAACGCGGAGGGGAATTACCCGCGATTCCCGCTGGTGATCGCGGAGCTGGACCCCAAGACGCTCGGGTTGATACAAAGCAGCGTACGGGTCATCGACACGCGCAAGGAGAGCCGGGGCGACACGGACAAAGTTCAGTTCTCCAATTTCCAGGTGAACGAAGACCCGGCGACGGGCGACTTCATCGTAACGCTCAGGCTGCTGGATTACCCCATAACGGAGACCTATCAGGGGCGCAGCTGGCCACATATGCGCTATGTGGTTCCGCCCGAGCCGGCAGAAATGAAATAGGGATAATCACCTGATCAAAGGCGTGCACGCGGATGTTGTATTTGGCAGTGTGATGCTGCCCCGTGTGCATGTCCATTTTTCCCCGATGCCCAGAGCTGTGCCAAATGGTCGTTAGGAAACAG
>WBZR01000421.1_pt1 | contig 57258 bp, 32 predicted proteins | sample 5204231 | NCBI WGS metagenome assembly WBZR01 (sample SAMN12412403, study PRJNA552823) | activated sludge metagenome | isolation source: activated sludge from anammox sidestream of wastewater treatment plant... | place: USA: Virginia | collected 2017-08 | reverse complement strand
ATGCCGGTGAAGCCCTGCCGCACGTCCTGCACGGTGGTCACCAGTCCCGAGCCCGGGCCGACGGCCACGCCGCGCCCGCCGGTGGCGGGCAGCGGCTGGCCGACGAGCTGACCGAGGCGGAAGCGCGCCAGCCGGAGCTCGGTGACCACGAACACGTCGCCGTCGGCGTCGACCGCCACGTCCAGCGGGGCGAGGGCCTGGCCGTCGAGCCCGACCTGGAGCCCGCCGATGAGGGCGCCGTCGCGGCCGAACTGCCACACCGCCAGCGCCTGCGTGCCGATGTCGGAGACGTACACCCGGCCGTCGGGGCCGACGGCGACGCCCCACGGCTCCTCGAGGAGCGAGGACTCGGCGTCCCACGTCAGGACCTGCCGGCCGTCGTCGGCCGTCAGCGCGGTCACCTGCCGGGCCTCGAGGAGCGTGACGTACAGCTCGCGGCGCGCCGCGTCCCAGGCCAGGCCGCCCGGTTGCCCGCGGAGCGCCCACTGCGCGCGCGGCGCGCCGTCGAGGCCCAGCACGTGGATCCGGTCGGCTTCGGGGTCGCTGACGTAGACGGCGGTGTCGCCGACCGCGACGTCGCGGGGTTGGCCGAGGCCCGCCCCGCCGCCGTCCCAGAGCGCCACCGGCGCGCCGTCGGGGGCCAGGACATGGACCGCGCCCAGGCCGGCGTCGGCCACGTAGATGCGGTCGTCGGGCCCGACGTCGACGCCCCACGGGGCCCGGAAGAGCCCCGACGCCTTGGGCTGGACGGTCGAGCGCCACGTGGCCACGCGGGCGTAGGCCTCGAGCGCCCCCTGGGCGTGCCCCGGGGAGCGGCCGGGGGCCCCCAGGCCGAGCAGCGCGGCGGCGATGACGATGGCCGGGATCAGGCGGGACGAGCGGTGCATGGTGGGGGCCTCGCGTTGGGCGTGCGGTCGGGCGCGGGTCATGGGCACGGCGGCAGCGGCGTCGGCGTCGCCGTCGGCGGGCGGGCGGGGGGCACGGTGGGCGGCGCGATCCCGCAGCCGGGCCACACGGCGAAGGCGGTCTCGGCCCAGCGGCCGCCGGCGAAGGCCGACGGGCGGATCAGCCGGTAGGGCGGGCTGTTGGGGCACGCCACGTAGCCGGCCGGCGGGCGCGCCAGCGTCACGCGGTACGGCGGCGGCGCGCAGAGCTGGATGTTGGCGCGGGCGGGGCCGCGCGTGGCGCCGGCCGACACGTCGCCGATCCACAGCGGCGAGCCCGCGGCATCGGCGACGATGAGCGTCGACGCCGGCACGCGGCCGTCGACGAGCTGCCAGTGGTCGCCGCCGTCCCACGTGCCGTTGCAGCCCGGGCAGCGGTACGACCCGCTGCCGACGGTGTCGGGGAACACGACGACCTGGAGCCACCATGCCTTGCCCGGTGCGCACGCCACCGGCACCGGCGTGGCCGGCAAGGGCGTGGGCAGGCCGGGGTCGTCGGTCGGCGCGGCCGTCGGCGGCGCGCTGCCGGGCGTCGGCGTCGGCAGGACCACGGCCAGCGGCGGCTCGGGGAAGGTGAACGTGCGGCGCGTGCCGTCGGCGTCGGTGTAGCGCACGCGCGCGCGGCCGGCGGGGCCCTGGCCGGGAGCGCCGGCGGCGAGCTTGTACGTGAACGTCAGCCCGTCGGCCGGCAGCGACGGCCACGTCCACGTGAGGGTGTCGTTGACGACGAGCGGCGGCGGCCGGCCGCTGCCGGCCACGTAGCGCGTGAACGGCTCGGCCGGCGTGTCCTCGACGACGAGGTCGGTGAGGTTCATCTGCGCGACGACGTCGAGGATGGCGCGGTAGATCCGGTCGAGGTCGACGACGTCGGGCGCGTAGTAGAAGTCCTTGCGCGAGCTGGCGATGGTCTCGAGCAGGAGCGAGTCGATGGTGTTGCCCAGGCCGATGGTGACGATGTAGGTGCGCCGCGCCCGCGCGCGCTCGGCCGCGACCAGGGCGGCGGTGGCGGGCTCGGGGACCATCGGGCGGATGGGGTCGCCGTCGGTCAGCAGCACCATCACGGGCAGCGCGTCGGGGCGCCCGGCGGTCCGCAGGTGGTCCGAGGCCGTGCGCAAGGCGGCGTAGATGTTGGTGTTGCCGCCGCCGATGGTGAGCGCATCGAGCGCGCCGTGGAGCGTCGCCCGATCGGCGGACAGCGGCTGCTCGACGGTGGCCGCGCCGCTGAAGCCGATGACCGCCGCCTGGTGGTAGCGCAGATCGAGGCCGTCGACGAAGCGCCGGGCCGCGGCGCGGGCGCCGTCGAGCTTGCCGTTGCGCATCGAGCTCGACACGTCGGTGATGATGGCGATGTCGGCGCCGACGACGGCGCCGGGCGGGCAGTCGGCCTGGACCGAGAGCGTGACGTCGGTGGCCGCGCAGCGCGTCAGCCGGTCGGGCGCCAAGGTGCGCACACCCGTCAGGCGGCACGACCGGTCGGTCAGCGGCGGGTCCGCCGGGACGGGCGTCGGGGTCGGCGGCGGGCCGGGCGCGTAGACCTGGACGCCGTCGGTCGCCTCGTCGAGCACGTAGATGCGGCCGCCGTTGCCGACGGCGAGGTCGAGCGGCTCGCCCGGCACGAAGAAGCGCGCGACGAGCGTGCCGTCGGGGCGGTGGACGCGCACGAGGCCGTCGGAGAAGAGCACGGCGACGAGCGTCTCGCCGCCGGCGTCGGCCCCGACGCCGATGCGGAACGGGCCGCTGCTCTCGAGCATCGACCACACGCCGTAGTCGCCCGGCAGGTAGGGCTCGGGCCACGCGTAGACCGTGCCGGCGACGAGGTCGGTGGCGAAGAGCGTGCCGTCGGGGCCGACGGCCACGTCGGCCGGGAAGCCGCGGCCGACGCCGCGCGGCGCCACCTGCCCGGACACGCGGCCGTCGGTGCGCCCGAACCACACCAGGGCGCCGGTCTTGGGCTCGGTGAACCACACGCGCCCGGCCGTGGCCGCCACGCCGGTGCCGGTGGCGCCGGGGGACTGCTGCTCCCAGGCCGCCGCGCCCGAGGCCGTGTAGCGCCCGACGGTCGAGTGCAGCCGCGGCGTGCCGGCCCACCGGCCGAGGTAGAGGTCGCCGCCGGGCTCGGCGGCGAGGTCGAGGCTGTCGCGCGGCACCGGGCGCGTCTCGGCGAGCGTGCCGTCTCGCGCGAGCGCGACGGCCGCGCCCGACGGGCCGTCGAGCAGCCACAGCCGGCCGCCGGCGTCGACGGAGAGGTTGTTGGGCGTGGCCAGGCCGTGCGCGGAAGCGGGCCAGACGGTCTCGAGCCGATAGCCGGGGATGGGTGCGGAGCGGGCGGTGGGGCCGAGCACGGCCACGGCGGCCAGGGCGGCGGCAAGCGCGCCGATCGGCAGGCGCGGGGGCGAGTGGCGCATGGGCGGCGTTCTCCGAAAGTGGTCGGGCGAATCGGCTCGGCGGCGACCGGACGGGCGCCGCGGATCGAGCGGCGGGGAGGGGCGGGCGCGCGGTGAATTGTACAACGTCCGGCGGCGGGGGGGCGTGACCGCGGGGCGGGGTCGCGCGCCCGCCGCCCCCGCGGCTATCATTGCCGCCATGCCGACGCACGCAGCGCCCGACCCTCACGCCGCGGCCATCGCCGCCGCCATCGGCATCCGCCCGGCCCAGGCCCGAGCCGCCATCGACCTGCTCGACGCCGGCAACACCCTGCCGTTCGTCGCCCGCTACCGCAAGGAGGCCACCGGCGGGCTGGACGACGACCAGCTCCGCCGCCTCGCCGACCAGCTCGCGCACCTGCGCGGCCTCGACGAGCGCCGCGCCACGGTCCTGGCGTCGATCGACGCCCAGGGGCTTCTGACCGACGCCTTGCGCGCCGAGATCGCGGCGGCCGCGTCGCGCGCGGCGCTGGAGGACCTCTACCAACCCTTCAAGCCCAAGCGCCGCACACGCGCGACCATCGCGCGCGAGCACGGGCTGCAGGGGCTGGCCGACCTCATCCTGCGCCAGCCGGCCACCGGCACGCCGCCCGCCGACCTCGCCCGGCCCTACCTTTCGGACGCGGTCGCGACGCCCGACGACGCCCTGGCCGGCGCGCGCGACATCGTCGCCGAGGCCATCAGCGACCACCCGGGCATCCGGGGCGCCACACGCGAGAAGGCGCTGCGGTGGGCCACCGTGCGGGCGGCGCGGGTCGACGGCGCCGAGGACCCCAAGACGGTCTACGCGCTGTACTACGACTTCCGGCAGCGCGCCGACCGCGTGCAGCCGTACCAGGTGCTGGCGATCAACCGCGGCGAGGCCGAGAAGGTGCTGCGCGTCGCCGTCGACGTGCCGGAGCGGGACTGGCGGGCCGCCGTGGCGGCGCACGCCCGGCCCGACCCCCGCTCGTCGCTGTCGGGCGAGCTGGCCGCCGCCATCGACGACGCGGCCGACCGGCTGCTCCTGCCGGCGATCGCGCGCGACGTCCGGCGGGCGCTGACCGAGGCGGCCGAGGCGCACGCCATCGCCGTGTTCGGCCGCAACCTGCGCGGGCTGCTGACACAGCCCCCGCTGGCGGGGCGCACGGTGCTGGGGCTCGACCCGGGCTTCCGGACCGGCTGCAAGGCGGCCGTCGTCGACCCGACCGGCAAGGCGCTGGCCACCGGCACGATCCACCCGCACGCCCCGCAGCGGCAGTGGGCGGCGGCCAGGGCGGCGCTCGAGCGCTGGATCGACGCGCACGGCGTCACGCTGATCGCCATCGGCAACGGCACCGCCTCGCGCGAGACCGAGGCGCTGGCCGCCGAGGTCATCGCGGACCGAACCGACCTGCACTACCTCATCGTCAACGAGGCCGGCGCCAGCGTCTACAGCGCCAGCGCCCTGGCCGCCGCCGAGCTGCCCGGCATGGACGTCAGCCTGCGCGGCGCCGTCAGCATCGCCCGGCGCGCGCAGGATCCGCTGGCCGAGCTCGTCAAGATCGACCCCAAGGCCATCGGCGTGGGTCTGTACCAGCACGACGTCGACCAGGCCGCGCTGGCCCGGGCGGTGGACGGGGTCGTCGAGTCGGTCGTCAACGCCGTGGGCGTCGACGTCAACACCGCGTCGCCGGCGCTCCTGGCGCGCGTCGCCGGCATCGGGCCCAAGCTCGCCGAGCGGATCGTGGCGCACCGCGACGCCGAGGGCGCGTTCCGCAGCCGCGCGGGGCTGCGACGCGTCGCCGGCCTGGGCCCCAAGGCCTTCGAGCAGGCGGCCGGCTTCCTCCGCGTCGGCGGCGGCGACGAGCCGCTCGACGCCAGCGCGATCCACCCCGAGAGCTATCCGATCGCGCGCGGCCTCCTCGCGGCCGCGCGGCTGGCGCCGGACGGACCGCCCGCCGATCGGCAGGCCGCGCTCGACGACCTCGTCGCGGGCCGGGGCATCGCCGCGCTTGCCGCCGAGCTCGGCGCGGGCGTGCCGACCACGATCGACATCCTCGAGCAGCTCGTCCGCCCCGGGCGCGATCCGCGCGCCGACCTGCCGCCGCCGCTCCTGCGCGGCGACGTCCTGTCGGTCGACGACCTGCGGATCGGGATGGTGCTCAAGGGCACGGTCCGCAACCTCGTCGACTTCGGGGCGTTCGTCGACATCGGCGTCAAGCACGACGGGCTGCTGCACCGCAGCCGGCTGCCGCGCGGGACGGTGCTCGGCGTCGGCGACGTCGTCGACGTCAGCGTGGTGAGCATCGAGGCCGAGCGCGGGCGGATCGGGCTGGGCTGGAACCTTTCCGACCCGTAGCGTTACCCATTGCGCATGCCGCCCCGCACACCGTCCCCCCGCTCCGCGCCGACCGGACCGGCGGGCAGGTCGTGATCCTCGAGACGTCGGTCGCAGCCGCGGTGCCGCCGGGAGCGGCCGAGGCCGCCGTCGTTCCGTCCGACCCCGACGCCCCGCTCGTGCGGCGCATCGCCGCCGGCGACCGCGACGCGCACCGCCAGCTCTACGAGCGCCACGCCCGCGGCGTGCTGGCGTACCTCGTCGGGCGCCTGGGGCAGCGGGCGGCCGCCGAGGAGATCCTGCAGGACGTGATGCTCGACGCGTGGCGCGCGGCGGGGCGCTTCCGCGGCGAGAGCCGGGTCCGCACGTGGCTGCTGGCCATCGCCCACAACCGCGCCTGCAACGAGATCCGCCGCCAGCGGCGGGTGACGCTGTCGGACGACCCGGCCGCCACCGCCGCCGCAGCCGGGCGGCGCCACGGCGACGCCCCCCGGCCGCGGTGGCGCACCGAAGAGATCATCGACCTCGGCCAGGCGGTGGACGCGCTGCCCGACATCCATCGCGCGGTGCTCGACCTGGTCTTCTTCCACGGGCTGACCATCGACGAGACCGCGGAGGTGCTCGAGGTCGCCCCGGGCACGGTCAAGAGCCGCCTCAGCCGGGCCAAGGCCCAGCTCCGCGAGCGCTTGGGACAGGAGCCTGCGCCCCATGTGTGACGCCTGCCGCGACCTGCTCCCCGGCTTCGTCGCCGGCCACGCCGACCCGGCAGCCCAGGCCCGCGTCGAGGCGCACCTGGCCGAATGCGCCGGCTGCCGGGCCGAGGCCGCCGAGTGGCGCCGCGTCGCGGACGCCGTGCACGCGCACGCGGCGGCGCGGGTCGGCGAGCTGCCACCGTACCGCGCGCCCGTCGATCCCGCGCCGGCCGCACGCGCCGCACGCACGCGCGGCGTCCCGGCCCGCCCGGCGCGATGGCCGGCCGCCCGGACCGCCGCCCTCGTCGGGCTCGCGGTGCTGGGCGCCGCCCTGACGGCGTGGTGGCGCGGGGCTGCGCCCGGCGTCGGGACCGGGGGGCCGAGCCGCACGACGGCCGACGTCCGCCCAGCGGCCCCCGGCGGCAGCGCCGGGGCCGCCCCGGCCGCGGCGGGGCCCGGCGCCGCCGTCGAGGCCGTGGTCCGCCGGCCGACCGTCGTGGCGCGTGCCGGCGGCGGCGCCGCGCTCCCGGTCGACCGGGCACGCGATGCCGCGACCGGCGCCGGGGAACGCATCGCCCCGCCGATCGGGGCCCCGGCGACGGGCGGCCCGTCTCCCGCGGCGGGCGGCAAGCCCGGCCAGGCTGAGCCGCCGCCGGCGCCGTCGAACGCGCCGCCGGCACCGGCCGGACCCGCCGCCCGCGCGCCGGCGCCGGCCACGTCGATCGCGCCGACGGTCGCGGCGACCGACACGCCGGTCGACACGCCGACGCCCGGCGTCACGCCCGCGATGGTCCCGACCGGGACGCCGGCGGCGGTGACGGGCGTCATCACCGGCACCGTCAACGGGCCGGACGGCCTGCCCAGGGCGGAGATCCTCATCGTGGCCGAGCCGGACGGGTCGGGCGCCGCGCCGGCGACGACCCTGAGCGACGTCGACGGCGCGTTCGCGCTCACGCTGCCCCCGGGCGCGTGGATCGTCCATGCCGAGACCCCGGCGTTCCAGCTGATGTGGCACCCCGGGCGCACGAACCCGATCCACGCCGAGCCCGTCGTCGTCGCCGCGGGCGCGACGGCGGCCGTGCGCTTCAACCTCGAGCCCAACCCGGCCGGCACGATCGCCGGCCGCGTCACCGACGCCGACGGCACGCCGCGCGCCCGGGTGGCCGTCATCGCCGCCATCCCCGACGACGGCGACGGCGGCCGGCCGATCCTCACGGCGGCGGTGTACTCGGACGCCGACGGCGCCTACACGCTGCCGGTCCCGCCGGGCGCGTACCTCGTCGCCGCCGGGATCACCCGCCGGTTCGGCGACCTGGTGTGGTGGGGCGGCGACGGCTCGCTGGAGCAGTCGGATCGGCTGGGGGTGCGGGGGCACGACCCGACCCGGGCGGACCTGGTGCTCGGGCGATAGCCCGGGCCGCCTTCACCGCCCGTACGGCGCCGCGTACAGCGTGACGCCCGCCGCGACGTACAGCATCTGGTTCGGCTCGTCCCACCACACGTCGTGCAGGTCGGCAAAGCGACCCGTGTCCGGCGGGTCGGCCAGCGGCTGCGCCGGGCGCAGGAGTTGCGCCACAAACCGCCCTTCGGGCGACAACGCCACGATGCGCCCGTGCCCGCGGTCGGCCACGAGGAGCCGTCCGGCCGCGGCGCTGGCGTACACCGCCCGCGCGTCCGACAACGGCGGGTCGAGGCCCTCGATCGCGAACCGCACCGCGCTCCCGCCGGCGTACTTGGCGATCCGACCGTCGCGGTCGAGCACGTACAGCGCGCCGTCCAGCGCCACGTCGAGCGCGCCGGCGAGGTTCTGCGCCGGATCGAGCCACGGCTGGCCGTCTGCCGAGAAGCCCCCGGCGGCGTCGGGCGCGTAGCGGTAGACCTGCCCGGTCGAGCGGTCGAGCGCGTAGAGCCGGCCGTCGAACCCCGCCGCCTGGTCCACGCCGATCCACCCCGGGAGCGCCGCACGGGGCACCGCGGCCGCGGACGCGCCGCCCACCGACCAGAGCGCCCCGGCCGCATCCATGGCCACCACCCGCCCCTCCGGGCCGTTGCCGGCAGGCGGCAGCCAGAACAGGTCCACGAGGGCGCCCACCACGGCGCTGCCGACCGGTTGCCCTTTCCGCAGCACGGGCTCCGCCACGCCGCCGACGACGCGGTCGACCTGGTCGAGCCCCGCGTCGAGCACGTACGGCACGCCTGCCGCCGCCACCAGACGGCGGTCGTCGCCCGGCGCGCCCGGCAGGTTCGCGACGGGCTGGACGCCGCCCAGCCGGGTGATCCCGGCCAGCGCGTCGCCTGCCGCCGGCAGCACGGCTTCGGGAACGGCGGCCGGTGCCGGGGCGGCAGCCGGGATCGCAGGGCCCAGGCGCGCCCGCATCAGCAGCGCCAGGGCGACGACGGCCACCGGCAGCCCGACGGCGGCGGCCATCGCCAGCCGCGTGCCGTCGGCAGGTCCGGCGTCGGGGCCATCGACAGACCGGTTGGGGAACAGGGCCACGACGACGCGGGCACCCAGCCGGGCGGCATGGAAGAGCCCGAGCCGTGCCAGGCCCAGCGCCCCCGCGGCGGCGGCCCACGCCACGGGACGGGCGGCGCTGACCCATGCGCCCGGCCCTGCCGCGCCGGGCGCGCCGGGAGCGCGGGCACGGCCGGCATGTGCCGGGCGGGTCGCCGCGGCCTGCCCGGCGATGGCGGCGGCGCCCGCGTGCGTGCCCGGGGCGTCGGCGCCGGCGTGGTCCGCGGACGTCGCCGCGCCGTGGCCGCCCTCGCCGTCGACCGGCCCCGCCGCCGTCCGGGCGCCGCCGCCGATCGGCGGCACGGCGACCGGCGGCGGCCGCCTCGGCCGCACGAGCACCCCCGGGACATCGGCGCCGATCGCCGTCGCCAGGCCCGGCGCCGCGGCGTCCGGTCCAGGCGCGGCGGCACCGCCGAGAAGCCGTGCGACCACCTCGCGCGTCAGCGCCGGCGCGGCCGTCGTGGGCGCCAACAGCGCGCCGTAGCCCGGCACCGGCCGCCACGACGACCAGTGGATCTCCAGCGGGCGGCCGGGCGCGGCGGCCCCGGCCCGTCCGGGCACGGGGCGCGGCACCCCGAGCGGCGGCCAGAGCGGATGGTCGGCCAGCCCCGCGACATCGCGGCGCAGCCACGGGCTCGCGGCCGGGAAGCGGGCGGGCCGCGGCGCCCCGCCCGGGTCGTCGGGCGGAGACACCATCGCGAAGGCGAGGGCCGGACCCGCCTGGGCCAGGATGACCTCGCCGGGCGTTGCCACGAGCACGCTGACACCGGCGCCGAAGCCGTCGGCCGGGCCCCACGCCGGGCCCGGCGCCGCCCGCACCCGCCGGAGCCAGTCGTCGGCGCCGGCCAGCGCCGCCTTCAACCGCGCCGTCGTTCCGCCGGTCTGGCGCTCGAACGCCGACGCGATGCCCGCCGCGAGCCGGCCCGCCAGGTCGTCGCGCCGCGGCCCCGCGCCCCACACCTCGACCAGCACCGCCAGCAGCGCCGGCCCGCCGGCGACCCGTACCGACCGGGCGAGGCCCGTACGGGGCGGGCCGGCGATCTCGACGACCCATGGGGATGTCGCCATGGCCACGGCCAGCCTTCCTCGCCGCCTACACCAGGCGCTCGCGCAACCGCACGCTCAACGCGTCCATCGACGCCACGACGACGACGATGCCGATCACCGCCACCGACGCCCAGCCCCACTGCAGCTGGTTCATCCACTCGCGCAGCACGAAGCCGATGCCGCCCCCGCCCACGAAGCCGATCACCGTGCTGATCCGCACGTTGATGTCCCAGTGGTAGATCCCGAACGCCAGGAACGGCGGCACGACCTGCGGGACCACCCCGTAGACGATGGTCTGGAGCCGGCCGGCGCCGGTGGCCTCGATGGCCTCCAGCGGCCCGGAGTCGACGTTCTCCACGGCCTCGCTGAACAGCTTGCCGAGGTTGGCCACGGTCACGACGACCAGCGCGAGGACCCCGCCGAACGGGACGCCGTAGCCCACCCACGACGCGAAGATCGCCGCGAGGATGATCGGCTCGATCGCGCGCAGGCCGTTCAGCAGCGCCCGCGTCGCCGCGTAGGCCGCGTTGCCGGCCCACGTGCGCGGCATGAGGTTGCGGGCGCCGAGCAGCCCGAACGGCAGCGCCAGGAGCGCCCCGAGCGTCGTGGCCATGAGCGCCATCAGGATGGTCTGGATGAGCTGGTCGACCGTGGTGGTGACGCGGGCGCTGGGCCGCACCCCGCCGACGGGCTGGCTGGCCTCGGCCTCGATCACCGTCGGCACGCCGGCCGCGCGGCCCGCCTCGGCCACCAGCGGGCGCACGTCGACCCTCACCATCAGGCTCCCGTCGGCGCCGGCCACGTCCCTCGCGGCCGCCAGCCGCCCGCCGTCCGGCAGGCGCCATCGCAGCGCGACCCTGGCGCCCGCCGGCCAACCCTCGGCCATCACGGTCACGGTGTCGCCCGCGTCGGCGCACCCGGCGCCGACCGCCAGGCGCGGGCCGGCCCGGGCTCCGGCGTCGATCGCCGGCGGTTGCGGCGGCAGGTCGCATGGGACGACGAGCGACGCGCGGGCGGTGGTGGTCACCACGCCGCGCGCGACCAGGTCCGGCCGCGCCAGCTCGCCGACGATGCCGCGGATCTTGGGCGCGCCTTCGACCAGCCGGGCGGGCCGGATGTCCGACACGCGCCACGCCCACGCCACGAGCGCGATGACGGCGAGCGCGGCCACGGGCCGCCAGCGCGCCGGCACGAGCGCGCGACCGGCGTCGATGCGGGCGCGCACGGCGGCGCTGAACACGTCGAGGATGACCACGACGACGGCGATGACGACGACCGCCGTGGCCGCCTCGCTCCAGCGGGCGCGCTGGATCCATTGCTGGAGCAAGAACCCGATGCCGCCGCCGCCGACGAAGCCGATGATGGTGGACATGCGGACGTTGATGTCCCAACGGTAGACCGTGAACGCCGCGAAGGGCGGCACCACCTGCGGCAGCACCGCGTACACCACCGTCTGCAGCCCGTTGGCGCCGGTGGCGCGGATGGCGTCGATGGGGCCGGGGTCGATGGCCTCGATCTGCTCGGAGTAGAGCTTGCCGAGGGCCGCCACGGAGTGCAGCGTCAGGGCCAGCACGCCGGCGAACGGGCCCTGCTTCACCCACACCACGAACACGACGGCCACGATCAGCGGTTCGATCGAGCGCAGCACGTTCATCGCCGCGCGCACGGCGACATACGCCGCCCGCGCGGCCGGGCTGCCGCGCGTCAGGTTGCGCGCGCCGAGGACCGCGAGCGGGATGGCGAGGAGGGCGCCGAGCAGCGTGGCCATCAGGCCGAGCGCGATGGTCACCCCCATGTTGTCGAGGATCAGCCGCAGCGTCGGGCTCGGCACGAGCCGTCCCGGCGGGCCGGCCACCGCGGCCTCGAGCCGCTGCGACTGCACGCGCGAGCGGTAGATCTCCGGCACCGACGCCACCGGGATCGTGATGGCCGCCGTGAACCCGCCCGCCGCGTCGGTGGTCGCGGTGCCGACGGCCGTCCGGTTGCCGCTGGGGTTGATCCACGTCAGCCCGACCGTGCTGCCGGCAGGGTAGCCCGTCCCGGCCACGGCCAGCACCTCGCCGAGCGCCGCGCACGCCGGCGTCACGCGCACCGACGGGCCCGATGCCGGCGGCGGCACCGGCGCCGGCACCGGATCGGGGCACGGCGTGCGGACGCCGACGAAGGCCGACACCATGGCGCGCTCGCGGTCCACGAAGTCCGGCGCCACGAGCGCCCCGAACAGCGGCCGGACCTTGGGGAAGCCCGTGGCCAGGCGGCCGAGGTCGATCCCGGTCGCCTGCCAGCCGGCGGCGTAGAGCGGGAGCACCGCGGCCAGCGCCAGCCATGCCGTGCGCGGCCGTGCGCCGCGGGCGACGTCCGCCGCGTCGGCCGCGGCGAGCGCGGCGAGCGGGACGGCGGTGGTCCACAGCGCCGGCTGCCCCAGCCAGGTCAGCACCACCACGGCCGCCGCCGCCGCGCCGGCCACCGCCGCCCCGCGGCGCACGTCGCCGGCCAGCGCCTGCCCGAGGCCCGGGGCGACGAGCGACGCGGCCGCGGCGGCGCGGGGAGCGACCGCCCGCCGCGCGGGGCGCGCCCCGGCGCCGCGGGGCCGTGTCGGCCCGGCGCCGGGCGCGGCGTCGGGAGCACCCATGCTCAGCGGATCTCGACCTCGACGGCGTCCTCGCCGTAGATCGCCCGGAACCGCGCGTCGTCGACCGCCTCCGGACGGCCGTCGAACATCAGGCGGCCGTCCTTGAGCGCGAGGATGCGCGTGCCGTAGGCCCGCGCCAGGCTGAGGAAGTGCAGGCTGCACAGCACCGTCACGCCGCGGTCGCGGTTGAGCAGGCGCAGGTAGTCCATCACGCTGTGGCTTGTCGCGGGATCGAGGCTGGCCACCGGCTCGTCGGCCAACAGCAGCCGCGGGTTCTGCATGAGGGCACGGGCGATGGCGACGCGCTGCTGCTGGCCGCCCGACAGCTCGTCGGCCCGGTTGCCGGCCTTTTCCGGGATGCCGACGAGCGCGAGGTTGGCCATGGCGTCGGCGCGGTCGGCGGCGGACCACCGGCCCGCCACGCTGGCGAGCGTGCCGGCGTAGCCGAGCCGGCCCGACAGCACGTTGCGCAGCACGCTGCTGCGCTTGACGAGGTTGAACTGCTGGAAGATCATCCCGATCGAGCGCCGGATCCGCCGCAGCTCGGCCGGCGGCGCGGCCGTGACGTCCACGCCGTCCCAGATCACCTGGCCGCCCGTCGGCTCGACCAGCCGGTTGACGCAGCGCAGCAGCGTGCTCTTGCCCGATCCGGAGAGCCCGATGACGACGACGAACTCGCCGTCCTGCACGGTGAAGCTGACGTCGTCCAGCCCGACCGTGCCGTCGGGCCAGCGCTTGGTCAGGTGGCGGATCTCGAGCATGCGCGACCTCGCTGCGTCAACGCGGCACGGCCCCCGATCACTCCTGCATCAGGCTGGCGACGTCGATGCCGGCCTTGTCGAGCGTCACGCGGAACGCGTCGTAGAACGTGTCGTCGGCCGGCTCGAGCGTCTCGACGCCGTAAACCGTCTTGAGCGCCTCGGCGCCCTCGGGCGTCTGGCCGATCGCGACCAGGCCGTCCTTGATCTTGGCCACGACGTCGTCGGGCAGGTCGGCGGCCACGCTGACGTTGTCGTTGGGGATGTCGGCCGAGGTGGCGACGACCTCGATCACGCGCTTGACGTCGGGATACTGGTCCTCGACCTCGCCGCGCGCGTCGACGAACGTGGCGCCGGCGTCGCAGTCGCCCTTGTAGACCGCCGTGACGACGCCGTCGTGGCCGCCGGCGTCGACGACCTTGCCGAGATCGGCTTCCGCGACGCCCTCGGCCTGGAGCATCACCGACGGGACGACCCAGCCGGAGGTCGAAAGGGCGTCGGGGCGGCAAAAGGTCTTGCCCTTGAGGTCGGCCAGCGTGGCGACGCCGCCGCCCACGCGCGTGATGATCTGGCTGGCGTAGGTGGTGGTGCCGTAGCGGCCGACGACGAGGATGGGCTCGGCGCCGTACTTCTCGTGCGCCAGGATGTAGCTCAGCGTCGGCAGCCACGCGACGTGGGCGTTGCCGGCCCCCATGGCCTCGATGACGGCCGCGTAGCTCGTGGCCACGTTGGTCTCGATGGACAGGCCGGTCTCGGCCGACAGGAGGTCGCGGATGGTGTCGGCGCCGGCGGTGATGGCCTCGGTCTCGCCGGACGGCACGAAGCTCATCACGATCGGGTCGTCGGGAGCGCCGGGCATGCCGGCCGCGGGGGCGCCGCCTTCCGCCGGCGCGGGCGCCGTGGCGTCGGAGGCCGTGTCGGCGTCGCCGCCGGCCGCGGGGCCCTCGCCGGCCGGCGGCTGGCCGCAGGCCGCGGTGGCGCCCAACACCAGCGCCAGCGCCAGGATGTTCGTCCAGCGTGTCACCTTCATGCGCGTGCTCCTCCTCCAGGAACTGCGTTGGCGGGCCTGCGGTTCAGAGGCGAAGGCCCGGGCGGGGCCGGCCGCCCCGGCGGTAGGATATGCGATTCGATGTCGGGGGACAAGCGGGATGCGATATAATCCCGGCGCGGCGGCCCGCCGCGATCCGCCGGAGGCAACCCACACCCGATGACCCAAGCGCCAGGCTTCGCGACCCGTGCCATCCACGCCGGGCAGGATCCCGACCCCGCCACCGGCGCCGTGACGGTGCCGATCTACCAGACCAGCACCTTCGTGCAGACCGAGGTCGGCGTGCACCGCGGCTACGAGTACGCGCGCACCGGCAACCCCACGCGCACGGCCTACGAGACCGCCGTGGCGGCGCTCGAAGGCGGCGCCTGGGGGCTGGCGTTCGCCAGCGGCATGGGCGCCACGAGCACCGTGCTCTACCTGCTCTCGGCCGGCGACCACGTCGTGGCCGCCGACGACCTCTACGGCGGCACCTTCCGGCTGTTCGACACGGTGCTGCGGCGCTACGGGATCGCGTTCTCGTACGTCGACATGTCCGACCCCGCCCGCGTCGAGGCCGCGCTGCGGCCCGACACCCGGCTGGTGTGGATCGAGTCGCCGACCAACCCCTTGCTCAAGATCGTCGACATCGCCGCCGTGGCCGAGCGGGCGCACGCCGCCGGTGCGCGCGTGGCCGTCGACAACACGTTCGCGTCGCCGTACCTCCAGCAGCCGTTGGACCTCGGCGCCGATCTCGTCGTGCACTCGGCGACCAAGTACCTGGGCGGCCACAGCGACGTCGTCGGCGGGGTGGTCGTGGGCCGCGACGCCGACCTCGGCGAGCGCCTGCGGTTCCTGCAGAACGCGGCCGGGATCGTGCCGGGGCCGTTCGACAGCTGGCTGGTGCTGCGCGGGCTCAAGACCCTGGCGCTCCGGATGCGCCAGCATGCCGCCAACGGGCTGGCCGTGGCCGAGTGGCTGGCCGACCACCCGCGCGTCGAGCGCGTGCTGTACCCCGGCCTGCCCGACCACCCGAACCACGCGGTCGCGGCGCGCCAGATGCCGCACGGCTTCGGGGGGATGGTGTCGTTCACGGTGCGGGGCGGCGAGGCGGTCGCGCGCGCCGTCGTCGCGCGCACGCGGATCTTCGCGCTGGCCGAGAGCTTGGGCGGCGTCGAAAGCCTCATCGAGCTGCCCGCGGCGATGACGCACGCCTCGGTCGCGGGCTCGGCGCTGGCGGTGCCGCCGGCGCTGGTCCGGTTGTCGGTCGGCATCGAGGACGTCGCCGACCTCGTCGCCGACCTCGACCAGGCGCTGGGCGGGTGACGTGCCCGCGGTGACGCCGGACGGGGCCCTCGACAAGCACGCGGCCGTTCGCGCGATGTTCGGCCGGATCGCGGGCCGCTACGACGTCATGAACACCGTGATGACGGCCGGCCTCGACCGCGTGTGGCGGCGGTGGACGGCCGAGGCCGCCGCCGTGCCGCCGCAGGGATGGGTGCTCGACGTCGGCACCGGCACCGGCGACCTGGCGCTCGACGTCGCGCGCAGCGCGCCGACCGCGCACGTCGTCGGGCTGGACTACACCGGCCCCATGCTGGCGCGGGCGCCGGCCAAGGCGGCGCAGCGCGGCCTGGCCGGGCGGGTGGGCTGGGTGCGCGGCGACGGGCAGCGCCTGCCGTTCGCCGATGCCGCGTTCGACGCCGTCACCAGCGCCTTCGTGCTGCGCAACTTCGCCGACCTGCCCGCCGCCTATGCCGACATGGCGCGGGTGGTCAGGCCGGGCGGGCGGGTGGTGGCGCTCGAGATCTCGCCCGACAGCGCCCCGTTGTGGCGGCCGCTGTTCGAGCTCTACTTCGGGCGGGTGGTGCCGCGGCTGGGGGGGTGGATCACCGGCGACGCCACCGCGTACCGCTACCTGCCGGCGTCGGTGGCGGCGTTCCTGGCGCCGGACGAGCTGGCCGCGGTCATGCGCGGCGCCGGGCTGGTGCCGCTGCCGCCGCGCCGGCTCATGCTCGGCTCGCTGGTGATCCACATCGGCTTCCGGCCGCGGTGACGCAGCGTCACCCGCCGACGTTGACGCCCACCAGCCAACCGATGCCGTAGGTCACCGCCGCGGCCGCGAGCCCGAACAGCACCTGGCGCATCCCCGAGAAGAGGACGGTACGCCCGGTGAAGAGCGTGATGGCGGCCCCGATGGCGAAGAGCCCGACCGTGCTGACGGCGATGCTCACCGCCACGGCCGTCCCGCCGCTGTAGACCACGAACGGCACGACCGGGATGATCGCGCCGACCGCGAACAGCACGAACGACGTGATCGCCGCCTCCCACGCCGAGCCGCCGAGCTCCTCGGGGTCGATGCCGAGCTCCTCGCGCGCGAGCGTCTCGAGCGCGCTGCTCGGGTCGGCGACGATGCGCCGCGCGAGCGCCAGCGCCTGGTCGTCGGGCAGGCCGCGTGCCTGGTAGATCAGCGCCAGCTCCTCGACCTCTTCCTCGGGATCGGACGCGAGCTCGGCCTTCTCGGTCGCCAGCTGGCTGGCGTACAGCTCGCGCGCGCTCTGCACGCTGAGCCACTCGCCGAGGGCCATCGAGATCGCCCCGGCCAGGAGGCCCGCAAACCCCGTGACGAGGATGGCCCCGCCGGCCAGCTCGGCGCCGGCGACGCCCATCACCAGGCTGAGGTTGGACACCAGCCCGTCGTTGGCGCCCAGCACGGCGGCGCGCAAGGCGTTGCCGCCCGCGCTGCGGTGGCGGCCTTCGAGGCGGGCCAGCGTCTCGCCGGCCATCCCGCCCGCGGTCGTGGTCCGGATGTGCTGCAGCATCCGGCCGTGCGACCGTTCGTCGGCGGCGAACGGGTCCACCGACGCGGCCTGGTAGCCCCGGCTGTCGGCCGCCTCGGCCGACATGACGCTCGGCAGCACCATCCCGATGCCGAAACGCCGTGCCAGCCAGATCAGCACCCGGGTGCGCGTGCTCGGGCGATGGGCCGGCACGGCAACGCCGGCCGCCTCGAGCTCGGACCGCCACCGCTCGGCGTGCCGCGTCTCGGTGGCCGCCATCCGGCCGTAGACGGCGGAGAGCTTGGGGTCGGGCTCGAGCTCGGCAAACACGGCGTACAACGCGGCGCCGTCGAGCTCCTTTTGGAGGCTGGCCAGGGCGGCCCGCGGGTCGATCGCGGTCATGGGCATGCTCCTCTGGTCGTTCGTTCGCTCGATCCGTCGCAAGGTGCGGGTGATCGCCGCCCGGGCCCTCGGGGCCGTTCACGGCGACGGCAGCCCTTCCCACGTCCACCACGTGCCACGCTGCAGCGCGAACACCGCACCGTCGAGGCCGGGGACGTAGCACACCGGCTGCGGGTTGGTGTCGCACTGGTACCGGCCCTCGGCGATGCCGACCTCGGGCGCGGTCGCCCATCCGAGGCCGTCGCGCACGCCAGGCTCGTCGCGCCAGACGCGCCCGAAGCCCCGCACGGGCTGCCGCCGGCCGGCCGGCGGGATCAGCGACGGATCGGATTCCGGCGTCGGGGCCGCCCAGGCGTCGGAGTAGGCCGACCACCGCCCCCCCTCGTCGAACAGCACGTCGACGGTGCCGCGGCGCTCCGACCACACCATCCAGCCGCGCTCGAACCGTTGGACGGCCATCGCGCCCGCCTCGGCCGCGCCCGCCGGGCAGTCCGACGGCGGATCGGGGAAGAACCACGTGAACGGGCACGTCAGCGTGACCGCAACCTCGGCGCTGGTACGGGTGTCGCCCGCCCGGACCATCAGGACCCAGCGCATGCGATCCCGCTCGGCGTCGGGCACGACGGCCTCGAGCGTGCCCGACAGCGCCACCGGCGTCGGGTCCGACAGGCGCCCGGGGTCGGTGAGCTGGTGCAGCGTCGCGGCCTCGCCGACGGCCCGCCACGCCAGCGTGACCCGGCCGCCGGGCGCGGCCTCCGCGGGCTGCGCCTCGAACGCCTCGACGGCGACCCGCGGGCGGGCGAAGGCCCCCGGCGGCAGCGTCGGTCCCGGCGTCGGCGTCGGTCCCGACGGCGCCTCGGTCGCCCGCACGATCGACGACGTCGCGATGGCTCCGGCGCCGCCGAGACCGGGGATGGGCACCGTGGGCATCCCGGCCGCGCCACCGCTCCCCAGCACGTCCACGGTGGCGCCGGCATCGTCGCACACCTCGCCGCTGGGCAACGGCACCGAGGAGGCCGTCGAAGCCGCGGGCGGCGGCGCGGACAGCGCCACCGAAGCGGTCGCGGCCGTGGCCGCAGGCACCGCACCGGCCGGCGCAGGCGGCCGGTCCGGCAACGCCGCCGGCGCCGTGCGGCACCCTGCGGCAATGGCCAAGACCAGTCCGACAAGGGACACAGGGCGTCGTCGAGGGTGTGCGTGGTCCATGGCGTGCGGTGTGCCCAATCATCCGGCAATCGCGGGCGAAAGGCAAATGCCGCGCCGGGGTGTTCACGACGGGGTGCAGATCGGATATGATTGCGGGGCGGGCGCCGCGACGGTCCCGCACCGGCACCGTGCCGCACGGATGAGGAACCGCATGCCATCCGATCCGCCTACCAGCCCACCGGTACACCCGGCGCTCCACCGGCAGCTCGAGCGTCTCGGCCTCGCGCCGGACACCCCGCCGCAAGACGCCGCGACGTGGCGCACGCTCCTTGCCGGGCTCGACCGGTGGTGCCGTGAGGGGGACGCCGCGCGCCGGCAACTCGAGGCAGCGCTGTCGGCCTCGCAACCCGAGATGCACGCGCTCTACGAGAGCCTGCGGCGGGCGTCCGAGTCCCAGCTGGCCGACGAGCGCGACAAGCTGCGGGCCGTCGTCCGCTCGATCGGCGACGGCCTCTGCGTCATCGACCAGGATGGGCGGCTCGTGTACATGAACCCCGAGGGGGAGCGCGTGCTGGGCTGGCACGAGGCCGAGCTGGTGGGCCGGCGGGTGCTCGACCTGGTGGCGGCCCATCCCCCCGAAGGCGCGGACCGGGGCGGCCGAACCGACCTGCGCGCCGTGGTCGGCGCCGGGCGTGCGTTCCGCGACGAGGACGGTGTCTTCCGGCGCAGGGACGGAAGCGACGTCGCGGTGTCGTACGTCCTCAACCCGATCGTCAAGGCAGGACATCTGCTCGGCGCGGTGCTGGTGTTCCGTGACATCGGAGAGCGCAAGGTCGCGGCCGAGGAGCTGCGGCGGGCGAAGGAGGAGGCCGAGTCGGCCAACCGGGCCAAGAGCCAGTTCCTGGCCAGCATGAGCCACGAGATCCGCACGCCGATGAACGCGATCATCGGCATGGCGGGCCTGATCCTCGACACCGACCTCACGCCCGACCAGCGCGACTGCGTCGACACCATCCGCAGCGCCGGCACGGCGCTCTTGAGCGTGGTCAACGACGTCCTGGACTTCTCGAAGATCGAGGCCGGCAAGCTCGACCTCGAGCGGCAACCGCTGGACCTCCGGGCGTGCGTGGAGTCGGCGTTCGACATGGTGTCGGCCGATGCCGCGCGCAAGGAGCTCGACCTGGCCTACGAGATCCGGCCCGGCACCCCCGACGTCGTGCTCGGCGACGTGACGCGGCTGCGCCAGGTGCTGGTCAACCTGCTCAGCAACGCCGTCAAGTTCACGGCGGCGGGCGAGATCCTCGTGCGGGTCGAGGCCCAGGCCTACGAGCCCGGGCGCTACGTGCTGACCTTCAGCGTCAGCGACACCGGCACGGGCATCCCCGCCGACCGCATGGACCGCCTGTTCCGATCCTTCAGCCAGATCGATGCCTCGACGACCCGCCAGTACGGCGGGACGGGTCTCGGGCTGGCGATCAGCAAGCGGCTGTGCGAGCTGATGAACGGCACCCTGTGGGTCGAGAGCGAGGTCGGCCGAGGGTCGACGTTCCACTTTCGGGTACAGGCGCAGGCCGCGCCGGACCTCCACGGCAAGGGCATGTCGGGGCCGCAGCCCGCGCTGGTCGGGCTGCGGCTGCTGGTCGTCGACGACAACGCCAACAACCAGCGCATCCTGGCCCGGTTGGCCCGTGCCTGGGGCATGGAGGTCACGACGGAGGCGTCCGGCCCCGCCGCCCTGGCGACCATCGACGGCGGCGCGGCGTTCGACGTGGCGATCCTCGACATGCAGATGCCGGGCATGGACGGGGTCAGCCTCGCACGCGAGATCCGCCGCCGTCGGGGCGGCGGGCTGCCTCTGATCCTCCTGACGTCGGTGGGCTGGCACGACAGCGAGGCCGAGGTCGACTTCGCCGCACACCTGACCAAGCCGGTCAAGTTCTACCAGCTGTACACGGCGCTCCTGGGAGCCGTGGGCACCGAGCCGTCGCCCGCGACGGAACGTCTGCCCCGCCCGAGGGTGGAGTCCGATCTCGCGCGCCGGCACCCGCTCTCGATCCTCGTGGTCGAAGACAACGCCGTCAACCAGAAGGTCGCCGTGAAGATGCTCGAGCGGCTGGGCTACCCCGCGGCGGTGGCCACGTCGGGCACCGACGCGGTGTCGGCGCTGCGCGCCAGCGCGTTCGACGCCGTGCTGATGGACGTCGAGATGCCGCACATGGACGGCCTCGAGACCACCCACCGCATCCGCGAGAGCCTGCCGCCCGATCGCCAGCCGCGCATCATCGCGGTCACGGCGTATGCGCTCGAGAGCGACCGTCAACGGTGCCTCGACGCCGGCATGGACGACTTCATCACCAAGCCCATCCACCTCGCCGCCATGGCCGAGGCGCTCAAGCGCTGCCCCCCCGCCGCCGGGCCGACCGCGGGCGGGTCGTCGGCGGCCGATGGCGTGCGCGATCGCCTGCGGGAGGTGGTCGGGCCGTCGCGCCCCGACGAGGTCGAAGCGATGCTGGCCCTGTACTTCGAGGACGCCGAAGGCTATCGGGGGTCGCTGGCGCGCGCGGTCGAAGCCGGCGACGCCGACGCGGCCGGGCGCGCCCTGCACGGGCTCAAGGGCGCCAGCCGCAACGTCGGGGCATGGGCCGTGGCAGAGGTCTGCGACGACGCCGAGCGGCGCCTGCGGTCCGACGGCCCCGCGGCGCTGAGCACGGCCGCGGACGACCTTCGGTCCGCCCTTGAAGCCCTGCACGCCGGGCTGGCGGCCGGCGAGAGCGGTGCCCATTGACCACCATCCTGTCGCGACGAAAGGACATGTGCCGATGACCGACTCCCACCCGACCACCACGACGCCGTCGATCGGCGGCGCACCGCCACGCCCCGGCCTGCCCGACCGCACGCCGCCCATCCTCCGCCCGTTCCAGGCCTTCGCGCAGATGGAGTCCTCCGGCGGCCTGCTCTTGATGGCCGCGGCGGTCGCCGCGCTCGCGTGGGCCAACTCACCATGGCACGCCTGGTACACGGCGCTCTGGCACATGCCGGTGACCGTCGGCGTCGGCGACTGGCAGCTCGGCCTGCCGGTCGAGCTGTGGATCAGCGACGGCCTGATGGCGGTGTTCTTCCTGTTGGTCGGCATGGAGATCAAGCGCGAGGCGCTCCTCGGCGACCTCGCCAACCCGCGCCAGGCGGCGCTGCCGGTCGTCGCGGCCGTCGGCGGGATGGCGGTGCCCGCGCTGCTGTACGTCGCCGTCGATCCGGGCAGCCCTGGATGGGGGGTGCCGATGGCCACCGACATCGCGTTCTCGCTCGGGGTGCTCGCGCTGCTGGGGCCGCGGGTGCCCATCGGGCTCAAGCTCTTCCTGACCACGTTGGCCATCGTCGACGACATCGGCGCGGTGCTGGTCATCGCGTTGTTCTACACCGGCGCGTTGAGCTGGGGCTACCTGCTGGCCGGGGGCGCCGTGCTGGCGGGGCTCGTGACGCTCAACCGGCTCGACGTGCGCAGCCCGCTGGCGTATGCCTGCCTCGGTGTCGCGTTGTGGCTGGCGTTCTTCCGGTCGGGCATCCACCCCACCGTCGCCGGCGTGCTGCTGGCCATGACGATCCCGGCACGCGCGCGCATCGACGCCGACGCCTTCGTTCGGCAAGGCCGGTCGATCCTCGACGCCTTCGCGCGCGGAGGCGGCCTGGGCGCCGACGTCGACAGCTCGCTGGACCAGCAGGCGGCCGTCGATGCGCTCGAAGCCGTGTGCGACCACGTGCAGTCGCCGCTCCAGCAGCTCGAGCACGGCCTGCATCCTTGGGTGACGTTCGTGATCCTGCCGCTGTTCGCGCTGGCCAACGCGGGCGTACGGCTCGTCGACGCCGGTGCCGGGCTGCTCGACGCCACCAGCCTCGGCATCATCGCCGGGCTGGTGATCGGCAAGCCGCTCGGCATCGCGCTCTTCAGCCGTCTGGCGGTGCGCCTGGGATGGGCGGACCTGCCGGCCGGGGTCACGTGGCGGCACATCGGGGCCGTGGGGTGCCTGGCCGGCATCGGCTTCACGATGTCGTTGTTCATCGCGCACCTGGCCTTCGAGCCCACGGCCGTGGCGTCGGCCCGCGTGGGCATCCTCGTCGCCTCCGGCATCGCCGGCGGGCTCGGCTGGGCGCTGCTTCGGAGCCAACGGTAGCGCGCCGCCGGCCCGGGGACGGTCCGCGCCCCCGGGCCGGCGGGCCGTTCAGCCGCTCCGCTTCAGCCGCCCGGTGCGCTTCGCGTGCCGCTCGCCCCACGAGAAGACCCGGACGCCGAGCGGGATCAGGATCAACCCGCACACGAGCAGGCCGGCCAGCGTCGGGGCAAGCGCGGCGACGCCGGCGCCGTCGATGAGCGCCGCACGGATCCCCTCGAGCACGTACGTGGCCGGGCTGAGGTACGACAGCGTGCGCAACGGCTCGGGCATCTCGGCGGGTGTGATGTAGACGCCGCTGACCAGCACCAGGCTGGCCCGGATGACGTGCGTCATCTCGGGCCCCCGCTCGGGGTACAGGAGCGGCAGCACCGCGCCCATGATGCCGATGCCGATGAGGCTGAGGCTGCCCGCGAGCAGCACCAGCGTGGCGCCCGCGAAGTTCGCCCGGCGCATGTCGAGGTCGAAGACCAGCACCACCACGGCCAGGATGATGGCGGTGTGGACGAGCCCGTACACGAACGAGAAGAGCGTGGTTCCCACCATGTGCGTGGACCGGCGGACGGGCGCCATGAACGTGTACTCGATGGTCCCTTCCCAGCGCTCCCAGCTGATCATCTCGCTGACCACCGAGAACACCACGCCCAGGTAGTGCCACACCAGCGCGCCGACGGCCAGGAAGAGCACCAGCCGGCTGACGTGCCCGGGATCGAGGGCCCGCGCCCCCACGGCGCTGTTGACGCCGAGCGCGATGAGGACGACCGCCAGGGTGTTGGCGATGGAGTACGCGATCCATACCAGCTCCCAGCCCCAGTAGCGCTTGACGAGGTTGATGTTGCGTTCGACAAAGGCGTAGCTGGCCCTCAGCTCACCGCCGATGGTCGTCATCGTACGACTCCTTTCATGGATCATGGCCGCCGCCGCGGCAGATGCGCCCGCGCTCAACTCGGGTCGGGGGCGGCGCCTTCCTCGAGGGCACGGCCGGTGAGGGCGAGGAACACGTCCTCGAGCGTCGGTGCCGAACGGTCGGGCCCGGCGATCGTGCGCTTGAGGCCGGCCGGCGTGTCGAGCGCGACGAACCGGCCCCCGTCGATGATGGCCACGCGATCGCACAACGCGTCGGCCTCGTACATGTCGTGGGTGGTGAGGATGACGGTGGTCGCGTGCGTGTCGCGCATCTCGCGCACGAACGCCTGGACGTCGCGCTTGGAGTGCGGGTCCAGGCCGGTGGTCGGCTCGTCGAGCAACAGGATCACCGGCGACGTCAGGAACGCCCGGGCGATCGCCACCTTCTGTTGCATGCCGCGCGACATGTCCTCCATCGGGGCGAAGATCGCGCGGTCGTCCAGCCCCAGCCGCCTCAGGATGGCCACGATCCGGTCGTGCGCCGCGCCGGGCTCGATCCGGTACAGGCGCGCGGCGTACTGGAGGTTCTCCATCGGCGTCAGCTTCTTGAAGAACGACGCCTCGACCGACACGCGGTTGATCATGCGCTTGACCGTCATCTCGTCGCGCACCACGTCGCGGCCGAACACGCGGATCGCCCCCCCGTCGGGGATGAGCAGCGTGGACATGAGGCGGATCAGCGTGCTCTTGCCGGTGCCGTTGGGGCCAAGGAGGCCGAAGATCTCGCCCTGGGCGACGGCAAAGCTCACGTCGTCGACGGCGACGACCGCCCGCGCGGCCTCGGCGCGGGCCGCGCCGCGTCGCCCGGCACGCAGGCGCGCCGCCAGGCCGGGCCGCTTGGCGAAGACCTTGCGCGCGCGGTCGACCTCGAGCGCCAAGGGCGCACCGGCGGGCGGTCCCATCGCGGCGGGCGCGCGGGCCGACGCGACGACGGTCGACGCGGCCATCTCGTCGGCGGCGGGTGTGCGGAGGATCAACGTCTCGTTCATGGCTGGCTCCTTGTCGGGGTGCGGTCGGGCGATGGATCGGCGGCGGGTGGTCGTCGGTCGGTGGATCCCGGCTGGATGGCGCGCATGGCCGCGGGCATGGGCGGCGGCCCATGGAGCACAACGCAAAGACGCGCCGGGGCCGGAGGGGCCCACGGCGCGTCCGAGTCGTCGCGAGGAGACGCAGAAAAGCCGTGGGCGACGCTGTCGGTGCGCCCACGGCTCTCGGGGTGGCTAGAACCTACCGGAAGCCAGACGCACTACGGCCACGCGAGGCCACGCCACCCGTCCGCGGACGGCGGTGCAGCCTCAGCCTGGCGATGATGGGGTCGTAGTGCATCGTGTTCTCCGGTGCCCTTGCGAGCGACGGCAGTATACGGAAATGTCGGCCGGATGTCAACCGCCTGTCAGTCGGCGGCGCGCGGCGCGTCGCCGCGCCCGACCGTCGGGGCGGGTCGGCGGCGCGGGTCATGCCGGCGCGCGCAGCATCGTCAGCACCATCTTGAACGGCCCCACGGCGCGCACGGCATGCGGCTGGCCGGCCGGCAGCACGATCGTCTCCCCCGCGGCCACGGCGTGCGTGGCGCCGGCGACGTCGATCTCGGCCCGGCCCTCGACGGCGACGACCAGCGCGTCGTAGGGTGTGGTGTGCTCGCTCAGCCCCTGGCCGTCGTCGAACGCGAAGAGGGTCACGGTGCCGCCCGCGTTCTTGAGGAGCACGCGGCTGACGATGGCGCCCTCCTGGACGTGCAGCATCCCGCCGAGGTTGCGGACGGCGGGCGCATCGCCGGGCGCGGCGCGGGTCGAGTCGGGCATCTGCATCCTCCGGTGGTTCGGTTCCGCGGGTCGGATCCGGGCGGCGGCAATGATGGCCTCGCCCCCGCCCGGATGCCAACACCGGGTAACACCCGCCCCGTCCCCCGCGTCGTAGACGTTGCCATGGACATCGCGTACGTGCTCTCGCTTCCCGAACGCCTCGTGCGCGCGGCCGCGGCGCTGCTGGGCGGCGGGCTGTACGTGGCGCTCGACCATGGCCTGCCGATCGCGGTGCGGCGGACGCGGCTGTACCAGTCGACCATCGACCGCCTCTTGCGCATCGTCGTCGAGTGGGTCGGCGGCGTGCGCGGCGTGCTGCCGCCCGACCCGGTAGACGCCCAGACGCTGGCGGCGCGCAAGGCGGTGGGCAACGTGATCGAGGCCGCCAGCGTCGTCCGGGTGGGCTGGTCGCCGTTGTGGCTCCTCGCCGCGCTGGCCGACGTCATGGGGGGCACGCGCGTCTACCTGCGCATGCTCGTCCTCGAGCTGAAGCGCGACGGCGTCCTCGCGCCGGACGCCGAGATCGCGTCGGTCCAGTCCCTCCTCGACGACCTCGAGGCCACGTCCGGCATGCTCGCCGACACCATCGACGTGCCCCCGCTGAGCGTCGTCGAGCTCCGGAAGCGGATCGACGAGCTGCGGCGGAGCGCCGCGGCGCTGCCCGTGCGCGGGCGCATCTCGGCCATCCTGGGCGAGATCGACCACGGCACCCGTGCGAACGGCCGGTCGCTGATCGACAACGCGCCGCTCATCGCCGGCAGCGCCCGGCGCGCCGGCGCGCAGATGACCGATGCCTACATCGTCGACCACTACCGCGCCGTCCTGCGCGCGCTGGACGCCGAGGGCCCGCAGGCCTTCGCGGTGCGAACGATCGGCCCGTACGCCCGTGCGGCCGTGAACCACCTGCGGCCCGCGACGCCTTCGCGCACCCAAGACGCGGCGCGATGGCTTCGGGGACGGCGGCCGACGCCCGGCCCCGCTCCCGTCACATCGGACGACCGGGCGACGTAATACCGCACGGACGCGCCAACGGCGCGCGCGTTTGTGTCACCGCCGTTCGACCGAGCCCATCCCCGGCTCGCGCCCATTCGATGCATCGCAGGAGAGTTCAATGTCACCCTTGAAGCGGATGTCCCTCCCCCGATCCAGACGGGGCGTCGTCGCCCTCGCCGCGGCCGCCGCCCTCGGCGCGGCGGGCCTGCACCTCGGCCCGAGCCTGCCGACCCCCGCGCATGCCCAACGCCCCGTCGTCTCGGTCGAGCCGGGCGCCGGCGCCCGCGAGGTCTGGCTCGGCACCACCATCGCGCTGAGCTTCGACCGCGCCGTCGACACGGCCAGCGTCGAAGCGGCGATCACGGTCGAGCCGGCCGCCCCCGGCGCCTTCGTCTGGCAGAAAGACCGGGTGGACCTGCGGCCGCGCGAGCCGCTCGCCCCGCGAACCGCCTACAAGGTCACCCTCGGCACCGGGGCGCGCGACGCCCAGGGCCGGCCGCTCGTCACCACGCCGTTCGCATGGACCTTCACCACCGGCGAGTGGAGCGGGAACGTGACCTTCGGCTACGGCGCGCCGGTGCAGCTCCTGGCCCCGTCGGGCGAGCACGGCATCGGGGTGTACCCGCCCTACCCGCGCATGACGCTCGACTTCGCCGCCTACGCCGTCGACGTGCCGGGCTTCGCCACGCGCTATGCCGCGGCGGTGCCCGCCGACGGGGGCTGGGGCGAGCCCAAGAAGATCGACTTCGGCGGCCTCGCCCGCGTCGCGCAGTGGTCGGCCGCCGTCGACAACAGCGAGACGATGACCGGCGTCCGGCTGCCGAAGGGCGTGCCGGCCGGTCTGTACGTCGTCGACGTCCGCCACCCGCGCGGCGGCGACGCCCAGGCGCTCGTGGTGTACACCGACCACACGGTCGTGGCCAAGCAGGGCCGCAAGGGGCTCCTGGCCTGGACCACCGGCCTGCTCGACGCCCGGCCGGCCGGCGGTGCGGCGGTGTCGCTGGTCGACGCGGCCGGCCAGCCGCTCGCACAGGCGGCGGCCGACGCCGACGGCATCGCGCGCTTCGCCGACGGCGGCGATGCGCGCTTCGCCGTCGCCCGCGTCGGCGACCAGACCACGCTGGTGGGGCTCGACAGCCTGTGGCGGTCGGGCGGCTACTATTGGCGGTGGTGGGACGGCGGGTGGTGGGGCGCCGAGGCGCCCGACTTCGCCGGCCACGTCCACACCGACCGGCCGATCTACCGGCCCGGCCACGTCGTCCACTACAAGGCCACCCTCCGGCGCTTCGGCGACGACGGGCTGGCGGTGATCGCGCCGTCGACCCCCGTCAGCGTGACGGTGCGCGACAGCAAGGGCAACGTCGTGCAGCGCTCGGCGCCCGCCGCCGACGGCTTCGGCAGCGTGGCGGGCGACGTCCAGCTCGGCGACGAGGTCGCGCTGGGCGATTGGACGGTCCAGGCGCAGGTCGAAGGCCAGACCTTCTACGGCTACTTCAAGGTCGAGGATTACGTCAAACCGGACTTCGAGGTCAAGCTGTCCACCGACCGGCCGTTCTACGTCCGCGACGAGACCGCGCAGGTCACCGTCCGCGCGGACTACTACTTCGGGCAGCCGGCGGCCGGCGCCGACGCCACGCTGCGGGTCTACCGCGGCTACCACTACCGCGGCAGCGGCATGCAGCCCGTGGCCACGCTGACCGGCACGCTCGGCGCCGACGGTGCGTGGACCGCGGCGGTGGCCCTGCCCGGCAACGAGTCGTACACCGAGCAGGTGACGCTCGAGGCCGAGGTGATGGATGCCACGCGGCGCCCCGTGGTGGGCTCGACCTTCGTGCCGGTGCACCCGGCCGCGTTCACGCTGGCGCTGACGAGCGACCGGTACGGGGTCGAGGCCGGCCAGCCCGCGGTGTACACGGTGCAGACCATGGCCCACGACGGGACGCCCGCCGCCGGCCGCAAGGTCGGCGTCGAGGTCCGCCAGTGGCACCGCGACGGCTATGCCACCATCCGCACGGCGTCGGCCACCACCGGAGCCGACGGCACGGCGCAGGTCAGCTTCACGGACCTCAAGGAGGGTTGGTTCAGCGTCGTGGCCCAGGCCGTCGACGACGCCGGGCGGCGCATCGAGACCACGAGCTACGCCTGGGTGTACAGCGTGGCCTACCCGTGGTACTGGTGGGGTGGGCTCGAGCTCAAGACCGACAAGCCGAGCTACGCGCCGGGCGAGACGCTGCGCCTGCTCGTCAAGAGCCCGGTGACGACGACCGCGCTGGTGACGATCGAGCGCGACGAGGTCCACGACGAGCTGATCGTCCCGGTCAAGGGCGGCACGACCGTCGAGCTCCCGATCAAGCCCGAGTACGCCCCCAACGTGTGGGTCAAGGTGCAGCTCTGGCAGCCCAGCGACAACCCGTGGGCCGGGCACGAGGGCCAGCTCCTGACCGCCACCGAGCTCGTGTCGGTGCCGGCCGACGACCGCCGGCTGACGGTCGAGGTCGTGCCGGGCGCCCCGACGGCGGCGCCGGGCGCCAACGCCGCCTTCACGATCCGCGTCCGCGACGCCGCGGGGCGGCCGGTCGACGCCCAGGTGTCGCTCGCGCTCGTCGACAAGGCGGTGCTGGCGTTGACGGCGGACCGCTCGGGCGACATCTTCGACGCGTTCTGGGGACAGTGGCAGAACGCCGTCCAGACCTACGATTCGATGCAGGTCGGCCAGACCTACCGCGGCCGCGAGGACGCCGGCGCCGGGCCGCCGACCGCCCAGCCCGGGCCGGGCCGCGGCGACGACCCGAACAAGCGCGCCGACGAGGCCGTGCCGCCCGCACCGCGGCGCGAGTTCAAGGACACGGCGTACTGGAACGCGGCATTGGTCACCGGCCCGGACGGCGACGTCGACGTCACGGTGGCGCTGCCCGACAACCTGACGACGTGGCGGGCGATCGCCCGCGCGATCACGCGGTCGAGCGAGGCCGGCCAGGGCGCCGGCGAGCTCGTGGTCACGCAGCCCATCATCGCCGAGCCGGCGCTCCCGCGCTTCGCGGTGCAGGGCGACCATTTCCTGCTCGACGTGCTGGGCCGGAACTACGCCGGCGGCACCTTGAGCGGCGAGTGCGTCCTCGAGACGCCCGGGCTGGTGCAGCTCGACCCCGGCACGCGCAGCCTCGAGCTGCCGTTCAACACCACCAAGGTGGCGCGGTGGTCGGTGGTGGCCAGCCAGGTCGGCGTCCAACCGATCCTCAGCCGCCTGACGACGGCCGGCGGGCAGGACGGCATCGAGCTGCCGTTCGAGGTCCAGCCCTTCACCGTCCCGGAGCGGTTCGTCCGCTCGGGCGCGACGGCCGCGACGGTCGAGGAGCGCATCGACGTGCCGTTCAACGCCGTGCCGGACGCGTCGACGCTCGAGATCCGCGTGACGCCCGGGATGGCCGTCGGCGTGCTGGACGGCGTCGAGGAGCTGATCGGCTACCCGTACGGCTGCGTCGAGCAGACGATGAGCCGGGTGCTGCCCAACGCCGTCGTCGGCCGGCTGGTCAAGGCCACGGGCCTCGACGTGCCCGAGGTCACCGCCAAGCTGCCGGCGTACGTCGACCTCGGGCTGCAGAAGCTGTACGGCTTCCAGAACACCGACGGCAGCTGGGGCTGGTGGCACGGCGACGGCAACGTCTACACCACGGCCTACGTGCTGCATGGGCTGGCGCTGACCCGCGACGCGGGCTTCGACGTCGACAAGGCGGTGCTCGACCGCGGCTTCATGTGGCTGGCGCAGGCGGCCGCGCAGGAGAAGGACCCGCGGATGCAGGCCTACGCGGTGTACGTGGCGGCGGCGGCCGGCTACGGCGACGCCGAGGCCGCACGGCGGCTGTACAGCCAGCGCGCCGACCTCGACGCGTTCGGGCTCGGGGCGGCGGCCCTCGCGCTGCACCTGACGGGTCAGGCCGAGCTGGCGGGCCGCGCGCTCGACGCGCTCGCCGCCCGCGCCAAGACCGGGCCGGCGACGGCGTGGTGGCCGATCGAGACGCCGACGGAGTGGAAGTGGGACGACTACCACTGGCGGTCGATGGCGAGCACCGAGAAGAACACCGGCATGGCGCTCGTGGCCCTCGCCACGCTGCGCCCGACCGACACGCTGGCCCCCAAGGCGGCGCGGTGGCTGATGGAGCACCGCTGGGGCCGCGCCTGGCCGACGACCCAGGCGACGGCGTTCGCCATCCTGGGGCTGACCGACTTCATCGTCGCCAGCGGCGAGCTCGAGTCGGACTACGACTGGACGGTCGCGCTCGACGGCGTGACGGTGGCCAGCGGCACGGTCGACCGATCGAACGTGCTGCGGCCGATCGCGCCGGTGGTGCTGACCGGGCCGTCGCTGGCGCCCGGCGCGCATGCGCTGTCGTTCACCAAGCAGGGCCAGGGGACGCTGTACTACACCGTGCTCGGCCAGATGGCGGCGTACTACCCGGCGTTCGAGCCGACGCAGGCCGAGGGCCTGGGCATCGACATCACCCGCGCGTACACGCCGATCGCCGGCCGCAGCGACGCCGAGGGCTGGCACGTCGGCGACGTCGTCAACGTGCGCCTGACCGTCGAGGTCGCCGACACGCTGCAGTACGTGCTGATCGAGGACAAGCTCCCGGCGGGCCTCGAGGGGCTCAACGAGAGCCTCGACACCGAGACCAGCCGCGTGCCGGGCGGCGATCCGCAGCCGGGTCGCCCGGGCGGGATGCCGATCTGGCGCTGGTGGGGCTACGAGCGCAAGGAGGTCCGGGCCGACAAGGTGACGTTCTTCGCCAGCTACCTGCCGGCAGGCACGCACGTGTTCGAGTACGCGGCGCGCGCCGTCACGCCGGGCACGTTCGCGGCCCGGCCGGCCGAGGCCTACCCGATGTACCGGCCGGACGTGTGGGGCCGCAGCGCGAGCGACCAGGTGGCCATCGACGCCGGCCGTGTGCGGGCGCGGCCGGCGCTCGCCGGCGACTTCGACCGCGACTGCCGGCTGACCGGCTTCGACGCCTCGCTGGTGGCGGCGGACTGGGCCGCCGGCACGGGCCGCGACCTGACCGGCAACGGCCGCGTGAGCGTGGCGGACATCACGACCGCCGCCGGCCGCGCCGGCCGGGTGTGCGGCGACGCGGTGCCGCCGCTGCCGGGCGCGGCCGGCGACTTGGCGCTGACGCTGCGCGCGCCGGCGACGGTCCGCCAGGGCGATGCGTTCGACCTCGAGGTGGTGGTCGCCGGCGCCGGCGAGATCGGCGCCTACGAGCTGACGCTGCGGCTGCCGGCCGGGGCGTTCGAGGTGCTCGGCGCCACCAACGGCGACCGCGTGCCAGGTGCCGTGGTCCTCGCGCCGCGCGTCGACGCGACCGCCGGCACGGTGCGCTTCGGCGGCTGGGCCGCGCAGGGCGCGGACGGCGGCGGGCCGACGGTGCTGGCGCGTTTGCGGCTGCGGCCGCTCCGCGCGGGCGCCGCACGGGTCGACGTCGCCGACAGCGAGGTCGTCACGGCCAGCGGCGGCGCCTTCCGCGTCACCGCCACCGGCGCCGTCATCGGGCCCGAGCCGTGGGAACCGGTGGCGCGGCTGTTCCTGCCGTCGGCGTGGCAGTCGGTGGCGCCTCGGTAGGCCAAGCCCCGGCGCGCGCCACCGCGCGCGCCGTCGGAGGCCATCGGATGGGCAGGCCGGGGCCCGTTCCCGAAGGGGAGCGGGCCCCGGCCCCTCTCCGGCCGTGTGCTATACTCCGACCCCGTGCGCGTCAAAGAGCTGACCATCCAGGGCTTCAAGAGCTTCGCCAACAAGCACCGGTTCATCTTCCCCACCGGCATCACCGCCATCGTCGGGCCCAACGGCAGCGGCAAGTCCAACGTCGCCGATGCCATCCGCTGGGTGCTCGGCGAGCAACGGTCCACCACGCTCCGCGCGCGGCGTGTGCAGGACATGATCTTCGCCGGCACCGAACGGCGCGCGCGGGCCGGCCTCGCCGACGTCAGCCTGACCTTCGAGAACGCCGACGGCTGGCTCGAGCTCGACTATCCCGAGGTCGTCGTCGGCCGGCGGGCGCTGCGCGACGGCACCGGCGGGTTCGCCGTCAACGGCGCGGCCGTGCGCATGCGCGACGTCCACGACCTCCTCGGCGGTCGGCTGGGCCACGAGAACTACACCGTCATCGGCCAGGGACTGGTCGACAACGCCCTGGCGATGCGGCCCGAGGACCGTCGCGTGTTGATCGACGAGGCCGCGGGCCTGGGGCCGATGCAGCGCAAGCGCGACCATGCGCTCCGCCAGCTGGCCGAGGTCGACGAGAACCTGACCCGCGTGCGCGACATCGTCGACGAGCTCGAGCCCCGCCTGCGGCGCATGGCGCGCCTCGCCGGCCGCGCCGAAAAGCACCGCGAGGTCGCCGGCGAGCTGAGCGCGCAGCTCACCACGTGGTACGGGCACCACCTCCACCGCGCCGTGGCGCAGCAGCGCGACGCCCACGCCGCCGTGGCCGCCGCCCGCGCCGACGTCGAGACGGCGCGGGAAGCCGTCGCCGCGGCCGAGGCCGACCTGCGAGACGCCGAGTCGCGCCGAGACGCGTTCGACCAGTCGCTGGCGGCGCTGCGCGCCCGTCGCGAGGTCCAGACGGCGGCGGGCGCTGAGCGCCTGCGCGCGATCGCGGTCGCGCAGGCGCGCCAGGACGGGCTGATCGCGCGCCAGAACGAGCTCGGCGCCGCCGGCGCGCAGGCCGCCACCGAGATCGAGGACCTGCGTCGGCGGGCCGACGTCTTCGCGGCCGAGGTCGCGACCATCGAGGCGCGGCACGCCGAACGGGCGGCGGCCGTCGACGCCGCCCGGGCGGCCCTGGCGGCTGCGGAGGCCGAGCACGATCGCCGGCAGCAGGCTGTCGAAGCGCAGCGCACCGAGCTGTTCGCCCTGACGTCCGAGCAGGCCGGCCGACGCCAGCGCCTGGCCACCCTGACCACGGCCCGGGCCGCGCGGCAGTCCGAGCGCGACCAGGCCGCGCGCGACCTCGCGGGCCTCGAGGCCCAGTCGGCGCAGGCCGCCGCGGCGCAGGCCGCCGCCGCCGCCACGGCCGCCGCCGCCGAGGCCGACCTCGCCGCCGTCACCGCCGACACCGCCGCGGCCGAGGCCGAGCAGGCCGCCATCCAGGCCGAGCTCGGCCACGCGCGCGACGCCCATGCCGCCGCGCGCGCCGCCGTCGAGGCCCTGCGCGCCCGCGCCGACGCCCTCGACGTGCTGTTCGCCGAGGCCGACGAGACGGGCCAGACGGTCGCACGCCTGCGCGAGTCGGGTCGCGTCGAGGTCGTCGGGACGGTGGCCGAGCTGCTCGAGATCGACCCCGAGTGGGAGCGCGCTGCGGCGGCCGCGCTGGGCCCCCACGTCCAGGGCATCGTCGTGCGCGACGCCGACGCCGTCGCGGCGGGCCTGCAGGTCGCGCTGCCCGAGGCCCGCGGCACCGTGACGCTGGTGCCGCTGTCTCCGGCCCACGTGGCGCGCCGACCATGGGCGCCGGGGGTCGGCGAGGTCGCGGGCGCGGCCGTCGCCGAGGCGCCCGCCGCGCCCGGCCTCGCCGCGATCCTGTTCGGCGACGTCGTGTTCACCGCCGACCGCGCCGCGGCCGCGGCCGCGCTGGCGCGCAACGCCGACGCCGGCCCACTCCGTGCGGCCACCCGCGACGGCGTGCTCGTCCACGCGAGCGGCATCACGGTGGCCGGCACGCCGGCCCAGAGCCTGCTCGAGATCCAGCGCGAGCGGCGGCGCCTCCCCGCCGCGGTGGCCGCCGCCGCCGCCGAACACGCCGCCGCCGCCGCCGAGGTCGACCGGCTGACCACCGCGCGGCAGCAGACCGAGGGCCTGCTCGGCGTCCTGTCCGACCGGCGGACCGCCGCGGCGCGTGCGCGCGCCCAGGCCGCCGCCGCCCTCGAGCAGGCGCGCATCCGTGCCGAACGCGCGGGCCGGGAACGCGCGTGGGGCATCGAGACCATCGAGCGCCTCGATCGGGCGCTGGCCGAGCTCGCCGCCGACACCGCGGCCCTCGAGGCCGCGCTGGCGGCGGACGCCCCGCGCGCAGCGGCGCTGACCGGACAGATCGAGGCGGCGCAGGCCGCGCTGCGGCCCGAGACGCTCGCCGATCTGCGGGCCGCCATGGCGTCCGCCGCCGCGGCGCTCGCCGAAACGGCCCAGCAGCGCGCCGGCCGGCGGGCCATGCTGCAGGCGGCCGAGGCCGACCTCCAGGCTGCCCTCCAGCGCCAGGGCGCGGATGCGGCGCGCGCCGCCCACATCGCCGCGCAGATCGACGATCTCGGCGCGCAGATCGCGTCGCTGAAGGCCGAGATCGACGTCGAGGCGGCGGCCGCGACGGCCCTGGACGCCGAAGCCGGGCCGGCGGAGGCGCAGGCGCGCGCCGTCCGCCTGGAGCTGCGGCACCTCGGCGGCGCGCTCGACGCCGCGCGCCAGCGCGTCTCGGCCGCCGAGGCCGCGGTCGCCGAGGCCCGCATCGCCGCCACGCGCGTCGACGACCGGCTCGAGCGCATGGGCGACCAGCTCCGCGCCGACGCCGAGTGGCTGTCGTTCACCGTGCCCGAAGCGTTGACGGCGGCCACCGTCGCCGAGCTGCCGCTGGCCGCCGTCGAGGCGCTGCCCGCGGACTTCGACGCCGTGCTCGACGGCCTGCGCCGCCAGATGCGGGCGATCGGCCCCATCGACCACGAGGCGCTCGGCGCCTACGAGGAGAGCGCCGACCGGTTCGCGTTGCTCAACGACCAGATGGCCGACCTCACGGCCGCGGAACGCGACCTCCGGGGGCTGCTCGAGGGCCTCGAGGCCGAGATGCACGCGCGGTTCGAGACGACGTTTCGGGCCGTCGCGGAGGCGTTCGGCGCGTTCTTCCCGCAGCTCTTCGGCGGCGGCGAGGCCGAGCTGGTGCTCCAGCGCGACGACGAGGCGGGCGACCAGGTCGGCCTCGACATCGTCGCCCGGCCGCCCGGCAAGCGCCGCCAGCCGCTCTCGCTCCTGTCGGGCGGCGAGCGGGCCCTGACCGCCGTGGCGCTGATCTTCGCGCTGCTCGAGGTCAGCCAGACCCCGTTCGTCGTGTTCGACGAGGTCGACGCGGCGCTCGACGAAGCCAACGTCGGCCGCTTCTGTGCGGCGCTCCAGCGCCTCGCCGAGCGCTGCCAGGTGATCATCGTCACGCACAACCGGGGCACGATCCAGACGGCAGGCACGGTGTACGGCATCACCATGGGCGACGACGGGGCGAGCCAGGTGATCAGCCTGCAGGTCGAGTCGGCCAGCACCGCGGGATAACACAACGGCCCCGCCCGCCGTCGTATCTGGTTGCAGGCCGCGGAAACCCATACGGAGCCGCACCGCATTGCATGCCGCCGCATGCGACTTCCGCGTTATAAAGGTCTGGATGATTCACACGCCTGACGCTTCCCCCACAGGATCGCCTCACGGCGTCAGGCCATGCGCTCGACGGTGGCCCCGGGGAAGGGGCGCGCGGGTGCCCTTGCCCGCCGTGGCCGGTTGGCGTCGAATTGGACCCAGGAACCCATGAAGCGATTCTCGAGCTGGTTTGTCGGCGCGTTCGTCTGCATGTGGATGGGGCTCGGCCCGGAGGCCTTGCCGGCGGAGGTCGCGGCGCAAGACGCGCCGACGACGGCGGCCGCACCGGCCTCCGCGTTGAGCGGGAGCAGCCTGCGCCGCCTGGACGCGGCGGCCGTGCGCGACGCACGGCACGACGACGGCCATGCCGGCGGACCGGCCGTTCCCGCCGCGCGGCGCAGCGACGCGCCACCGGTCGTGCCCGCCGACACCACGGTGCGGGAGCGCTTCTGGGCGTGGGACTTCCACGACGCGGCGTTCCACGAGGTCTGGGCGCGCGAGGCGCACGGCAGCAGCGTGCTGCGCATCTACGTCGAGGAGGGCCAGGCGGTGCCGGGCCCCGCGCTGCTTCGGCTGGCCACGGTCTTCGAGGACGAGATCTACCCACGCCTGCGCGAGGCCTACGGCTCGGAACCCCTGCCCGGCATCGACGGCGACACCGCCGTCACCATCCTCCTCATGGACATCCGCGACGGCCGCTACCACGGGATGCCCGACGCCAACTACTACGCCGGCTACTTCGACCCCCTCAACGAGTCGCGGCAGGTCGACGTGCCGGCCGGCCGCAAGTCGAACGAGCGCGAGATGATCTACGTCGACGTGGCCGCGCCGACCAACGTGGCGGGCGACGAGCTCCTGCAGACCGTGGCCCACGAGTTCACCCACCTCATCGTGTGGCACCACGACCCCGACGAGACCGACTGGGTCACCGAAGGCATCTGCCAGCTCGCCATCCACATCGCCGGGCTCGGGCACCCGCGCCAGCACGTGCTGGCGTTCCTCAACGCCCCCGACGATGCGCTGACCCGCTGGACGGGCGCGGCCCGCGACTACGGCAAGGTCCACTTGTTCCTGCTGTACCTGCACGACCAGCTCGCACGCGAAGACCCCGGCTGGCTGCGGCGGCTGGTGGCCGAGCCGGCCGACGGCATGGACGGCCTGGCGCGGCTGCTCCCGCCCGACCGACCGCCCGCCGAGGTGTTCCGGGACTTCGCGCTGGCGCTGTTCGTCAACACGCCCGAGCCGGGCGCGGGGCGGTACGCCTTCGCGTCGATCGACCTCGGGCAGCCCCGGGGCTACCCCCGCGCCCGCCCCAACACCCACGCCGCCGACCGCGTCGGCAGCGAACCGTTCACCCTCGGCCCGTGGTCGATCCGCGGCGACGCGTTCGTCGTCAAGCGCACGCCGGTGGAGATCACGGTCGAGGCGGCGGCGCCGGACGGCGTGTGCGTCGGCGCGGCCACCTCGACCAACGCGACGCCGGCGTTGGCCAGGGTCGACCGCTTGGAGACGGCGTGCCTCGAGCGGTCGCCGCCGGCGTGGGTCGTCGAGGCCCCGGAGCGCGACCGGGCGACGGCGGTGTTCACGGTCGTCGCCAACGCGGCCGACGCGCCCACGGCCGGCGCGCTGACGCTGGCGTCGCTCGCCGGCCCGATGGTCGAAAGCGCGGTGTACCTGCCCTTCGCCGCGCGGCGTTGAGGCCCTGCCCGGGCGCGGAAAAGGGGTTTGGACGCGCAGCCGGTCGCATGATATCATCGCCTCTATTATCGGCATGCCGCCCGTGGCGCGTGCCCTGTCGTCATCCCGATCCCGTGGCCGTCGCCGGCACCCGGTCGCCGCGCCCCATCCCAAGGAGAGAATGCGCCATGATCCGACCTTCCGTGATGCGCCGGCCCGCCGCGCCGCTCGTGATCGCCGGTCTCGCGCTGGCGGCCTGGAGCGCGCGGGCCGCGGCCGCGCCCGCCAGCCCCCAGCAAGAGACCGACGTGTGCGCGGCGGGATCGACGGTGCCGGCCGGCACCGTGTGGACGGCCGCCCAGAGCCCGTATCTCGTCAAGTGCTCGCTGCGCGTCGAGACCGAGAACTCGTCGCTGCAGATCGACCCGGGCGTGGTGGTCAAGTTCGACCGGAACGGGCAGCTGCGGGTGCGGGGGCCGTTCAAGGTGGCCGGCGCCGCCGCCGCCGACGTCGAGTTCACGTCGAGCCAGCCGTCGCCGCAGCCGGGCGACTGGGCGGGGATCACGCTCGAGGCCGGCGCGACGGTCGAGATGGTCGGCGCCACGGTGCGCTACGGCCAGACCGCCATCACCGTCCAGAGCGCGGGGGCCGTGCTGCGCAACGTGCTCGTCGAGAAGTCGTCGCGGTCGGCCATCTACGTCAACGGCGCCGACAACGTCACGCTCGACCGGACGGTGGTGCGCGACAACGCCGAGTACGGCATGGACCTGGCGGACCGCTCGGACGCCATGATCACGCTGACGCTCACCGGCAACACGTTCGAGCGCAACCTCAAGGGCGCCGTGTCGGCCGAGCCCAACATCCAGCTCAACGTCAGCGGCAGCACCGCCAGCGGCAACGGCCTGAACGGCATCGTCCTCGAAGGCGGCCGCGCCACCGGGCCCGTCACGTGGAAGGGCGAGGACCTGCCTTACCTCGTGACGAGCTCGTACACCGCCTACACCGACCTCACGCTCGAGCCGGGCACGGTCGTCAAGTTCGGCGTCCCGGGCGGCACCGGCAGCCCCGGCATGTCGAGCCAGACCGGCAAGCTGTTCATCAACGGGACGGCCGAGAAGCCGGTGTACTTCACGGCGCTGGTCGACGACACGGCCTGCACGTCGACGACGGTGAGCTGCGACGCCAACAACGACGGCAGCGCCACGCTGCCTCAAGAGGGCGGCCTGTGGCAGCGGCTGGAGTACCGCAACACCAGCGGCGGGGGCAACGTCACCCACGCCGAGTTCCGCTACGGCAGCGACGGCATGCTGCGCGTCAACGCCGAGGCCGTCACGGTCGCGGACGCGAAGTTCGTCAAGTCGGCGGGGCACGGCTTGAACGTGCTGAGCGCGACCACGCAGATCGAGCGCAGCACCTTCCTCGACAACCGCGGCAACGGGATCGAGGCCGCCGTCTCGTCGTCGTCGTCCGCCCCGATGGCGGTGACCGTCAAGGACTGCACGTTCGAGCGCAACGCGGCGGCGGTGGGCCTGCAGCCCAACGTGGCGCTGCTCTCGAGCGGCAACCAGACGCCCGGCAACACCAACCGGATCAACGGCTACCAGGTCAACGGCGGGTCGATCACGGTGCCGCGGACCTGGCGCGCCGGCGACCTGCCGTTCGTCGTCGCCGACCGGGCCACGGTCGACCTCAGCCAGTCGACCGACACGCTCGGCCCGTCGCTGACGATCGAGCCGGGCGCGGTGGTGAAGATGGGCCAGGACGCCAAGATCGTGGTGAGCAAGGGCGGCCTCAACGTCGGCCGCCCCGACGCCACGACCCCGGTGTTGATCACGTCCGCCAAGGACAACGCGTGCGGCGCCGACCCGTCGGCGCCGTCCAACTGCGACACCGTCCAGGGCGGCGGGCAGCCCAACCCCGGCGACTGGTACGGCATCGAGGTGCAGCGGACCAGCGACGGGGTGTCGCTCAACCACGTCCGGATCCTGTTCGGCGGGTCGGACTTCGGCGCGGGCCTCAAGCTGCTCAACGGCGACAGCGTCCTGGCCGGCTCGGAGCAGATCGAGGACGTCGAGATCGCCCACAGCAGCGGGTACGGGCTGCACGTCCAGCAGGTGACCACCAAGCTGCTCGGCGGGCACATCCACGACAACAAGCGGTCGGGGGTGTTCGTCGAAGGCGTGACGACGCCGGTGACGCTCTTCATGGAGGACACGGTCATCGAGAGGAACGGCGCGGCGGCCGTCGACATGGACGCCAACGTCGTGATCGACCTCGACGACCCCGACGACGCCGGGCCGCCGCGGCCCAACACCATCAAGGACAACGGCCTCAACGCAGTGGCGGTCAAGGGCTCCATGCGCAACGCCCGGGTGTGGCTGCCGCTCAGCGGCATCCCGTACGTCGTCACCGACGACGTCGACGTCGCCAGCCCGACGACCTTCGAGATCCGGCCCGGCGTGGTGGTCAAGTTCGAGAACGCGCGGATCACGACGTCGCGCGGCACGCTGGTGGCCGAGGGCACGCCCGACAACCCCATCGTCTTCACGTCGGTGCTCGACGACGCCGTGGGCCTGCCGGCGCGCACGTCCGACGGCGCGCCGGCGCCCGGCGACTGGGAGGGTCTGGTCTTCACCGCCACCGGCGGCGGCGGGCGCCTCAAGCACGTGCAGATCCGCTACACGGGCGGGGCCAACACCCCGGCCGTGACGGTGGGCAAGCGCGGCATCCCGGTCGACCACGTCAAGATCAGCGACGGGAGCAACGTCGGCATCCTCATCGACATCCCGGCCACCGACCTCTCGGTGTCGCCCGTCAGCGTCGTCGACAGCGAGATCAAGAACATGTTCGGCGACGCCGTCAAGATCACGGCGCAGGCGGCGTCGCGCGTCGACCCCACGATCGAGCGCACGCGCATCGAGCGCTGTCAGGCCGTGATCCGCATGGACGCCAACGTGCAGCTCACGCTCAGGGACAACACGATCGGCGAGAACGTCCTCAACGGCATCGCGGTGTCCGGCACGGTCAACGAGCTGCGGCGCTGGAGCAAGAGCAACCTGGCGTACGTGCTGGCGCCGAGCGTCCAGATCGGGGCCGGCGCACGGCTGCTCATCGAGGCCGGCACGGTGGTCAAGGCCGATGCCGACGGCTTCCTCAAGCCGGCGCGCAACGGCGCGCTCGAGATCAGCGGCGACCTCGCGTCGGACCCGGTCATCCTGACCTCGCTGCGCGACGACCTCACGGCCTGCCCGAGCGGCAACCGCACCGACCCGCTGTGCGACACCAACGGCGACCAGGACCGCAGCGAGCCGCGCTTCGGCGACTGGCGCGGCATCGACGTGCTGGCCGACGCGCAGTCCGCCCAGATCAGCGGCGCGCGACTGATGTTCGCCGGCAGCACCGACGCCGCGCTGATCATCCGCGGCGCCCAGGTGACGGTCGAGCGCTCCGAGATCAGCGAGTCCGCCACGAACGCCATCTCGGTGAGCCCGGGCCTGGCGGGCGGCATCCAGCCGCCGATGGTGGTCATCCGCGACAACACGCTGGTGCGCAACACCGAGGGCGCGGGCATCGAGATGACGAACAACGCCAACGTGACCATCGAGGGCAACCGCTTCATCGACAACCAGCGCTCGGTGATCAACGCCTCGTCGGGCAACATCGTCACCCGCAACAACGTGGCGGTCGGCAACGTGCGCGACGCCATGGACGTGCGGGCGGACATCAAGAACAACCAGCGCTGGCAGAGCGACCTCGTGCGCGAGCTGTCGCGCAACATCGCGGTCGACAAGAGCGCCGCGCTCGACGTCGACCCCGGCACGGTGATCCAGTTCGCCGAGCGGACGCAGCTGCGGGTGGCGAACATCCTGCGGGCCGAGGGCGCGGTGTTCACCTCGGTGTACCCCGACCCCACGCTGAACCAGCGCTGGAACAACGTCGAGTTCCAGGCCAGCTCGAGCGGCTACATCAAGAACAGCCTCCTGTTCTTCGGCAGCACGGGCTCGTCGACGGGCGTCGTCAGCGTGTTGTCGGTCAACCAGCCGGTGGAGCTGCTGTACAACCTGCTCCTGCGCCTCGGCAACGTCGGCTACGTCGTCAACGGCAACACCAGCCCGCGCACGCGGCTGGAGGGCAACCTCATCCGCGAGATCTACGACACGCGCGCGCCGGCCATCTCGGTCCTCAACGGCGCGCGGCCGACCATCAGCCGCAACCGGCTGGACTCGATGGGCGTGGGCATCCAGGTGTCCAACCAGACGGCGCCGGTGGTGACGCACAACAGCTTCACCGGGATCTCGCGCTTCGGCATCGAGAACGCCGGGCAGCTGTGCATCGAGGAGGCCGGCAACAACTGGTGGGGCGGCGACGCCGGCCCCAAGGACGGCCGCGACCTCGGCGCCACCGAGCGCTGCCGCGGCATGACGTACAACGACGGCAACGGCGTGCCGGTCACCGACAACGTCCGCTACGCCCCGCACCTCACGGCGCCGCCGCCGATCGCGCCGCTGGTGGAGGCGCCGTCGTGCGGCGTGACCAACCGCGACGACATCGTCGTGAAGGGCACGGCGGGGGCGGGCGCGAAGGTGCAGATCCTCGACGGCGACCAGGTGATCGGCGACAGCCTGGCAGGCGTCGACGGCCGGTTCGAGGCCAACCTGCGCCTGGCGGCCGGCACGCACAAGCTGAGCTTCCAGTCGGTCAGCACCGTCAAGAACTCGGCGGGCGCCGACGTCGAGGCCACGAGCGCCCGCACGGGCTTCCGGGTGGTGACGGTCGACCCGCTGTCGGCGGTGGACCCGGCCGGCATCCGCTTCGAGTACGGGCCGGCCGGCAGCGCGCGGCTGCAGCCGGTGCGCGACATCGCGGGCTGCAGCACCGGCTGCGGCGGCCCGACCAGCGGGCGCGTGACGCTGCCGGCGGACACCGAGGTGCGCGTGCGCATCAACGGCGCCGTCGACGGGGCGCCCTCGAAGGTGCTGTTCGTGCAGCCCGGCCTCGAGGTGGCGTTCGTCAACGAGGGCGGCTTCTGGCGGACCCCGCCGTTCGAGCCGCAGCAGGGCAGCTTCACGCTGAAGGTCGACGGGTCGAAGGCCACGGAGTGCATCGGCTACATCTACCTCGGCCTGACGGGCCTGGTGTTCGGCGACATCGGCGCGAGCGGCGAGGCCCTGTTCAGCTACGACTTCGAGGACGGCCGCCAGGGGCTGTGGACGGGCGAGGGCGACTGGAAGCTGACGCGCGGCGGCTACCGGAGCGAGTGGGCCTGGGGCAACCCGGGCGACAAGCCGACCTACCGCAACGGCGCCAACCAGGCGCTGACCCTCGGCAAGGCCTTCAACCTGCAGAGCATCGCGTCGCCGCAGCTCACGTTCTGGCACAAGTACCGGTTCGCCGCGGGCGACCGCGGCGTGGTCGAGGTCCGCACGTCGGACACCGGCGGCTGGCAGGCGCCGCTCGTCACGTTCGACACCGGCGCGTCGGGCGACTGGCGGTTCGTGTCGATCCCGCTCGACAAGTACGCGCGCGAGCGGCGCGTCGAGTTCCGGTTCCGGATGTTCACCGACGCCAGCCCGACCACGATCGACGAGGGCTGGCTGATCGACAACGTCACGGTGTCGCCGGGCGGCCGCGGCAACGAGCGCTACGACAGCGGCGAGCCGCTGGTGGCGGGCGCGCGCGTGACGCTGCGGCAGCGCAACCCGGACACGGGGCTGTGGACCGACTGGGACGGCACGGCGACGGGCCAGGCGAACCCGCAGATCACGGGCCCCGACGGCAGCTACGGCTTCTTCAGCCTGCCGCCGGCGGAGTACCGCATCGTGGTGTGGCACGAGGTCTACGGCGTGAAGACGCTCGACCCGCTGCCGGTCTGGGACGGGGCCTACCAGCTCAACGTGCCGGTCAGCGCCGGCGAGCCGATCTACCTGCCGATCACGCGCAAGAACAACTGACGGCGGGCCGGCGCGACGACGCGGCGACGACGAGGCGGGCGGGGAATCCCCGCCCGCCTCGTTGGCGTGGGACGGCGGCCATCGCCCGCGGAGCCGTCGGCGCCGCGCGGCGCGCGCACCGATGGCCCGGCGGGCCGGAGGCCGGCGCTCCCAGGCGCGGCCACGGCGTGGTGCGCCACCCTATGCGTCCAGCGCCGCCCGCAACACCTCCGCCGGGTGCCACGCTCGCCGCCCCGTGGCGTGCGCGATCTGCTGCCGGCAGCTGAAGCCGGCCGCGACGATCACGTCGTCCGGGGCCGCGGCGCGCACCGCCGGCAGCAGCCGCTGCTCGGCCATCGCCAGCGACACCGCGTGGTGCTCGGCCTCGTACCCGAACGCGCCCGCCATGCCGCAGCACCCGGCGTCGACCGCCTCGACGCGATGGCCCGCCGGCAGCGCCAGCGCGGCGTGCGCGGCCGCCGTCCCCTCGCGCGCCTGCTGGTGGCAGTGCCCGTGCAGAAGCAGCCGCCGCGGCCGGCCGTCGAACGCCCATCCGACATCGCCCGTCCCGGCCCGCGTCGCGACGAACGCGTCGAACGTCGACGCCGCGTCCGCGACCGCCCGCGCCGCGGGGTCCCCCGGCAGGAGGTATGCGTACTCGTCGCCGAACATCGACACGCAGCTCGGCTCGAGGCCGACGATCGGGACTCCCGCCGCGGCCAGCGGCGACAGCGCGTCGACCATCGCCCGCGCGGCCGCGCGCGCGGCCGCCACCCGGCCGTGCGACAGCAGCGGCCGCCCGCAGCAGCCCACGCGCGGCACCACCACGGCGAGGCCGGCCGCCTCGAACAGCTCCACGGCCGCGATGGCCACCGCCGGCGTGAAGTAGGCGTTGAAGGTGTCCGGCAGGAGCGCCACCCGACGGCCGTCGGCGCGGCGCTCCGCGCCGCCTCTCGCGGTCGATGGCGGCGAGCCGCCCCGCCGCCGGAGCCACGCCGTGAGCGGCTCGCGCGCCGGGGCCGGGAGCGGCCGCTCCCGCGTGATGCCCAGGCGGCGCTCCAACACGCGGCGCACGGCCGGCTGCCCCAGCGCCGCCGCCAGCGGCGCGAGCGGGCCGGCGCCCCACCGGCCGAGCCGCCCGACCTCCGACAGCAGCCACGCCCGCGGCGGCAGGCCGTGCGCCGCGTTGCGGCGCGCCAGGTACTCGACCTTGAGCTTGGCCATGTCCACGGCGGACGGGCACTCCGCCTGGCACGCCTTGCAGCCGACGCACAGGTCCATGACGGCGTCCATCGCTTCGCCGCTCAGCGCCGACGCCGGAAGCCGCCCCGTCATCGCCGCGCGCAGCGCGTTGGCCCGCCCGCGCGTGCTGTCGACCTCCTCGCGCGTCACCATGAAGCTCGGGCACATCGTGCCGGCACCGAGCTTGCGGCACACGCCGGCCCCGTTGCACTGCTCCACCGCCCGCTCGAAGCCGCCCTCCGCCGCGAAGTCGATGTGCGTCGCGAGGCCGATCGGGTGGTACGGCCCGGCATGGCGCAGATGGTCGGTCATGGCCGGCGCGTCGACGACGTTGCCGGGGTTGAGGCGCCCGCCGGGATCGAAGACCTGCTTGACGCCGCGGTACACCGCGAACAGCTCGGGACCGAAGAACGCCGGCCCGAGCCAGCTCCGGGTGCGCCCGTCGCCGTGCTCGCTGGCGAGCGCGCCGCCGCGGTCCTTCACGAGCGCCATCGCGAACTGCGCGATGTGCGGCAGCTTGGCGACGTCGGCCGCCCGCTTGGCGTCGATCATCGGGCGCAGGTGGAGGCACCCGGCGCTGGCGTGCGCATAGCACACCAACGCCGTGCCGAGGTCACGGCAAAAGCGCTCGACCTCGGCCACGTAGTCCGCCAGCCGGTCCACCGGCACGGCCGCGTCCTCGATGAACGGCAGCGGCTTGACGTCGCCCCGGGCGCTCATCAAGAGGCCGAGGCTGGCCTTGCGCACGGTCCACACGGCCGCTTGCGCGGCCGGCGTCGTCGCCGCGACCACCTCGCCCGCGCCGCCGATCTCGCGCGCCAGCCGCGCCCGGAGGTCGCCGATGCGCGCCGACGGGTCGACGTCGGCCGTGCCGCCGTACTCGACGATCAGCACGGCGCCGGGTGATCCCGACACGAAGCCCGCGAGCAGCCGCGCGTAGAACGGGACCCCCTGGCACAGGCGCATCCCCGGCCCGTCGAGCAGCTCGACCGCCGACGGGCCGGTCTCGAGGATGGCCGGCACCGCCCGCAGCGCCGCCTGGAGGTCGCCGAAGTGGGCGATCGCCAGCGCCGTCCGCGCCGGCAGCGGCACGAGCCCGAGGTCGACGGCGGTCATCGTCGCGAGCGTGCCCTCGCTCCCGCACACCAGCGCCGCCAGGTTGGGGCGCGGGTCGGGCGGGTGGTGGAACCGCACGCCGTCCTGGACCAACCGGTCGACGTTGTAGCCCCCCGCCCGGCGCCAGTGGCGCGGCGTGCCGGCGCGCACGGCGGCCCGGTGCGCGGGATCCGCGAGCAGCGCGGCCAGGCCGCGGTAGATGTCGCCCTCGCGGCCGCCGCGCCGGCGGCGCTCCGCGAGCGCCCCGTCGTCGAGCGCCTCGAAGCGCGCCAGCGAGCCGTCGTCCAGGACCACGTCCATGGCCTGCACGTGGTCGACCGTCATGCCGTGGACGATCGAATGGCTGCCGGTGGCGTTGTTGCCGACCACGCCGCCCAAGGTGGCGCGGTCGGCGCTGGCGGGGTCCGGCCCGAACTGGAGGCCGTGCGGGCGGAGGCGCCGGTTGAGGTCGTCGAGGACGACGCCGGGCTCGACGCGCGCCCGCCGGGCCTCGGGGTCGACCTCGAGGATCCGGTCGAGGTGGCGCGACATGTCGACGACGATGGCGGCGTTGACGGCCTGCCCCGCCAGGCTGGTGCCGCCGCCGCGCGGCAGGACGGGCAGGCGGTGGCGCGCGGCGAGCTCGACCGCGGCCTGGACGTCGTCGGCGGTGCGCGGGACGACCACGGCCAGCGGCGGCACCTGGTAGATGCTGGCGTCGGTGCTGTAGAGGACGCGCGTCACGTCGTCGGCCCGGACGTCGCCGGCGACGCGCGGGCGCAGCTCGGCGACGTAGTCGGCGACGGCCGCCGGGTCGCCGATCACGCCACGGCCCGCGGCCGCGCCGCGGGCTTTGCCTCCCCGGGTCCGCGCGCTCCCGCGCGCCGCTCGAGCACCGCGCGGATCCCGTGCCGCGGGCGCAGCGTGATCAGCGGCTCGGGGACCACGGGGTGGCCGGGCACGAGCCGCATGCGCCAGCCCTGGGCGAGCGTCGCCAGCACCAGCAGCCCTTCGGCCCAGGCGAACGCCTCGCCGATGCAGCGCCGCGGGCCGCCGCCGAACGGGAAGTAGGCGTACTTCGGGCGCGCCGGCACGTCGGCGGCCCAGCGCTCGGGGTCGAAGCGGAAGGGGTCGGGATACAGCCTGGGGTCGTGGTGCACCACCCACTGGCTCATCAGCACGACGGCGCCGCGCGGGATGCCGAACCCGCCGACGCTGCAGTCGCGCGCGGCGCGGCGGCCGAGGAGCCACGCCGGGGGGTACAGGCGCATGGCCTCGGTGAACACCATGCGCGTGTAGGGCAGCGCCGGCAGGTCGTCGAGCGTGGGGGGCCGGCCGGCGAGCACGCGGTCGAGCTCGGCGTCGAGCCGCAGGTCGACCTCGGGGTGCTCGGCGAGCAGGAACCACGTCCAGGCCAGCGCGTTGGCGGTGGTCTCGTGGCCGGCCAGGAACAGCGTCATGACCTCGTCGCGGAGCTGGCGGTCGGACATGCCCCGGCCGTCGCCGTCTTCGTCGACGGCGGCCAGGAGCATCGAGAGCAGGTCGCCGTGGTCGCGCCCCTCGGCGCGCCGGGCGGCGATCATCCCGTAGATCGTCGCGTCGAGCGTCGCCCGCGCCGCCTCGAGGCGCGCGGCCGACGGCCACAGCCCCCGCTCGACCACCCATTCCGGCAGGAACAACGCCACCGACCCGAACGACCCCACCAGCACGCCCATCGCGGCGTCGATCTCGCCGGCATCGTCCGCCACGTCGTGGTCGAACAGCGTCTTGGCCACGATGGCCCGCGTGAGGTGCATCATCTCGGTGGCGACGTCGACCACCCGGCCGGGCTGCCAGGCGGCGCCGTGGGCGCGGGCGAGCGCGACCATGGTGGCGCCGTAGCCCGCCAGGCGCTGCTTGTGGAACGCCGGCATCACGAGCCGCCGCTGGCGCTGGTGGAGCTCGCCCTCGCTGGTCAGGAGGCCCTGGCCGAGGAGGTGCCGGGCCCGCTCGAGCGCGCGGCCCTTGGTGAAGCTCGCCGCCTGCAGCTCGAGCACGTCCTGGATCATGGCCGGGTCGCTGACGAGGTAGATCGGCTGCCGCCCGAGCGTGAAGCCGGCGACGTCGCCATGGGTGCGCGCGGTCGCGAGCAGGAAGCCCAGGCGGTCGCGGCGGAAGCGGAGCAAGGTCGCTCCGGGCAGCCGGCTCCGCGGGCCGGGCGGTTCGATGGCGATGCGCATGACGACCCTCCCTTCAGCGATCGACGGGCCGGCCGGCCGCCGCCCGCCGACGGGGGTGGCCCGTGCGGGGGCACCGGTGGGGCCGGGTGCTCGCAGCGTGATTATAGGCGCCACAGCCGTCGGCCGACCGGCGCCCGGCCGGCGGTCGGCAGGCGGGATGGGGGGCGCGTCGGCGCGCTATCCGGCCGCGACCTTCGTCACGCGATCCCCGACGCGGATCTCGCCCGGCGTGACCACCCGGGCATAGATGCCGCGCAGGTTCAGCTCGCGTCCGATCGGCGAGTTGACGAACTTCATCGCGTCGGCGCCGTAGCGGTCGACGAACTTGTGGCAGCCGGTGTGCGGCTGCGAGGTCACCTCGATGACCGCCCCGCCGACCGCCAGCCGCGTCCCGGCGGGCAGGTTGTCGGCGCTGAGGTCGAGGTCGACGAAGAGCTGGTCGCCGGCCAGCGGCCAGCGCTCCGGCGCGCCGGCGACGAGCGCGATGGCGCGCGCGTTCATCAACGTCAGCTGCATGTCGGGGTGCGCCGTGCCGTCGGCGGTGCGCCGGCTGCCGCGTGCGTGCCAGTTGTCGCCGACGAGCCCGTCGTCGACGGTCAGCGCGGCGGCCGCCACCGACTCGCGCGCATCGGTCCGGGGGCGCCGAACGATGCACGCCAGCCGCCCGCCGTCGCGCGGCGAGCGGCGGATCTCGTCGAGGCCGGCGTGCAGGGCCTCCATCGGCAGGTGCAGGTCCATGGTCGCGGGGATGCTCATCGATCTCTTCCTGGCTGGGGATGGCGCCGGGCGGGCCGCCGGCACGGCGATCACGGTCACGCGTGCCGCGGGCCGGCGGGGCCGGCGGCGACGCGGGGCCAATCGTAGCACGCCACCCGCCCCGGCCGCCGTGCTAGAATCACGGCCTGCCGAAAGGACCGCCCGTGACCGTCAACTGGATCCCCGCCGACCCGCGCACCATCGCGTTCGAGCACGCGCTCGTCGACGTCATGAACATCCACGACATCACCGTTCGGGGCGGCGAGGTCGTGGTCTTCCGCGGCCAGTTCCTCCGCAGCCCGGAGCTGGTGTACGACCACATCGTCGGAGCCTTCAAGGCACACCGGGCCATGCCGCTGCTGCGCCAGGAAGACGGCCGCGACATCGTGGTCGCCTACCCGGCGCCGGCCGTGGGCCGGCGCTCGCGCACGCGGGTGCACGTGGTGCTGTTCGTCCTGACGCTGCTCAGCACGCTCATGGCGGGCACGCTGCAGGCGGCGCCGTCGGCGGCGCTGGCCGGGGCCACGGGCCTGGCGGGGCTGGGGCGGCTGCTCGCGGAGCACTGGACGGCGGGCGTGCCGTTCACGGCCGCGCTCCTGGGCATCCTCGGCGTCCACGAGTTCGGCCACTACTTCGTGGCCCGGCACTACCGGCTGGACGTCAGCCTGCCGTACTTCATCCCGTTCCCGCTGAACCCGCTGACGGGCACGCTCGGCGCCGTGATCCGCATCCAGTCGCCGTTCGAGTCGCGCAAGGCGCTGTTCGACGTCGGCATCGCCGGCCCGCTGGCCGGCCTGGCGGTCGCGATCCCGGTGGTGGCGCTCGGGCTCATGCAGGCCGAGGTCGTGCCGCTGACCGCCGGCGCGCAGGTCATCAACGAGCCGCTCCTCTTCCGGTGGATGGCGCTGCTCTTCGCGCCGGCCCGCGGCCCGGGCTTCGACCTCGAGATGAACCCGCTGCTGATGGCGGGTTGGTGGGGCTTCTTCATCACGGCGCTCAACCTCACGCCGATCTCGCAGCTCGACGGGGGGCACGTGCTGTACGGGCTGTTCGGCCCGGCCCACCGCATCATCGCCCGCGGCATGTTCGCGGTGGCGGCGGCGGTGACGCTGCTGCTCAACCCCAGCTACCTGGTGATGCTGATCCTGGTCTACATGATGGGCATCGAGCACCCGCCGGCGCTCAACGACCTGACGCCGATCGGGACGCCGCGCAAGCTGCTGGGGTGCCTGGCGCTCGCGCTGTTCTTCCTGCTCTTCACGCCCAACCCGTTCCCGTGACCGGTCCGGCGCCCCGCCGCGTGGCGACCGCCGCCCGCCGCGCCGCCCGCCCCGCCGGCTTGACCCTCGCCTTCGTGGTGCTGGCCGCGGCCATCCGCTGGCCGGCGCTCCACGACATCCCGCGCTACACCGACGAGACGGGCGAGGTGGCCACGGCCATCGCGATCGCCTTCGACGGCGCGCGCCCGCTGGTGCACAACGACGCCTATCGCGGGCCGTTCTGGGCGTACCTCCTGGCGGGCGTGCTGGCGTGGACCGGCCCGGACCCGGACGTCCCGCGCCGGTTCGCGCTGGGGCTGGGGGCGCTGGCGGTCGGGGCGACCTATCTGCTCGGGCGGGCCGTCGCCGGGCGGCTCGCCGGGGGCGTCGCCGCGCTCCTGATGGCCACGGCGTTCGGCCCCGTCGCCCTCGGCAGCCACGTGCCGTGGAGCAACAACAGCACGCCGCTGTGGGTGGCCCTGGCGACCCTGGCGCTCCACCTCGGCTCGGGCGGGACTGCCGCCCGGGCCGACGCCGGGCCAGCCATCCGCCCCGGCCGCCGCGCCGACACCTGGCTGGCCCTCGCCGGCCTCTTGTGGGGCCTGGCGCTCCAGACGCACCCGTCGGTGCTGGCGCTCCTGCCGGGCGCGGCCCTGTGGTTCGTCGCCGCGGCGGACCGGCGGGCGCGGCTGCGGGCGCCCGGACCGTGGCTGGCGGCGGCGGTGTTCGTCGCGTCGCTCGCGCCGATCCTCGTCCACAACGTCCGGGCGGGATCGGCCGTGTACGTCGAGGACGCGTTCAACCCGTCGCAGCCGGTGGCGGAAGCCCGCGGGCCGGCGGCGCTGGCCGCCAACCTCGTGGCGCTGGCCGGGCAGGTCGGCCGGTCGGCGGGCGCCGGCCCGCCGCGCGAGCCCGGCGATCCGCGCCCCGACGCGGTGGTCGGGCTCACCGACGCCCTGCGACCGGCGGCGACGGCGGCCTACGCGCTGGCGATTCTCGGCGCCCTGGCGTGGGCGGCGTGGCGGGGTCCGCGGCGCGTGGCGGCGCCGGCGGCGTCGGCGGTGGCGATCCTGCCGTGGATCACCGACGGCTTCCGGAGCTTCCACGACATGCGGTACGTCGTCGTCGTGCTGCCGCTCGGGTACGTCGCGCTCGGCGCGAGCGTCGCCCGCGCGGCGCCGGGCTCACGGGCCCGCCAGATCCTATCGATCGGCGTCGTCGCGCTGGCGCTCTACGCGCTCGTGGCGACCGCGGCGTTCTACCGCCGCGAGGCGGCGGCCGACCGCACCAACGCCCCGATCCGGGCCGCGACCGCGTGGCTGGCCGCGCACGCGGCGGAACCGGGCGACCACGTGCTCCTCGACAAGGCGATGCGCGACCTCAAGCTCGGCGGCGGGGGCAACGTGACGCGCGCGCTCGAGCAGCGGCTCGTGCTGATGGGCCTCGCCCCGACGGTGGCGGACGTCGACGAGATCCGGTGGTTCGTCGGCAACGACGACGGGACGCTGTGGATCCTGGCGGCGGACGCGACGGTGGCGCAGCTCCGGAGCGAGGCCGGCGGTGCCGCCATCCAAGACGTGCCCGAGGCCGGCGCGGGCCCCCCGCGCGGGGGCTGGCGCGTGGTGCGCCGTGCGGCGGGGGAGCGGTGATGGGGGGGGCGGCGTCCATGGCGGCGGGCGGCCCCCACCCCCCGACCCCCTCCCCCGACACGGCCGGGGGAGGGCGCGCGCCGCGGACCGCGGTTGGAGCAGAACCGGCGCGACGGCGGCGGGTGCCGCCCGCCGTGGCGACGCTCGCGGCGCTGGCCATGGTCCTCGGCGTGGCGGCGGCGCTGCGCTGGCCGCACCTGCAGCTCGTGCCGCACGTGACGGACGAGTCGGCGGAGGTGCTGTTCGCACGGGCCATCGCGTTCGACGGCGCGCGGCCGCTGACGCACGCCGACGCCTACGACGGGCCGTGGTGGCCGTACCTCCTGGCGGCGGTGTTCCGGGTCGCCGGATCGTCGGTGGCCCTCCCGCGGCTGTTCACGTTCGGACTGGGCCTGGCCGCCGTGGCGGCGACGTTCGCGCTCGGCGCCCAGCTCGCGCGCCCGGGGCAGCGGCTGGCGGCCGCGGGCGTGGCGGGGCTGCTCCTCGCCACGCACTTCACGCACGCCGTGGTCAACAGCCGCGTCGCGTGGTCGAACGCCACGACGCCGCTGTGGACGACGCTGGCGGTGCTGGCGCTCGTGGCGGCGGTCCGGGGTCCAAGCACGCCGGGCTTCGCGATCGCCGGGGCCCTGGCGGGGCTGGCGCTGCACACGCACCCGTCGGTCAGCGTGCTGCTCGCGGCGCTGGCGCTGTGGCTCGTGGTCGAGCCGGCCGGGCGGGCGTGCTTCCGCACGGCGGGCCCGTGGGTCGGCCTGGGGACCGCCCTGGCAGCCTACAGCCCGGTGATCGTGTTCAACGTGCGCGAGGGCTTCCGCTCGCTGGCGGAGGCCGGGGCGTCGACGAACAGCGCGGGGGACCCGACGGCGGGCGGCTGGGCGGGGGGCGTGGCGGCGGCGCTGGCGCAGCTCGGCCGGTCGATGGTGGGCGGGTTCACGCTCGACGGCCCGGCCGGCGGCGCGGGCTGGGCGGTGGCGGGGGGGCTGGCGCTGGCCGCGGCGGCGTGGGCGATCGCGGCGCTGGCGCGCGACCGCGCGGCGCCGCCGGGGCGGGCGCTGCCGGCCGTGGTCGTGGCGGTCGCGCTGGCGGCGCTGCCGCTCTTCAACCGCAACTGGCACGGGGTGCTCGAGGCGCGCTACCTGGGCTTCACGTGGCCACTCGTGTACGCGGCCATCGGCGCGGCCGCGGCGCGCGGGTGGGCGGGGGCAGGTCGGGCGATCGCCGCGACGGGTGTGGGTCCGACCACCGTCGGGGCAGGACGCGGGGCGGTGGAGGCTGAGGCGGGGGCAGCGGCGCGAGGAGCGGCGCAACGACACCCGACCGCACGGCGCATCGCGGTCGCGGCGGCCGTGGCGGCGCTCGCGGCCCTGCCCGCCTACCGCGTGGCGCGCTTCGACGCGGCGGCGCTGGCCGCGCAGCGCGACAACCGCCGGCTGCTGGCGATGACGGCGTATGCGGCGCACGCGGCGGCGGGCGGCGCCACGGTGTGGGTGGACGTGGCGCTCAAGCCGGTGCGCTGGCCGGCGGGTGGGCACCCGCGCCGGGCGGTCGAGTACCTGCTGACGCTGGCGAACGTGCCGTTCACGCAGGCGCCGGAGGCCAAGATCAACCACTTCCTCGACGCGGGCGACGACCTCGTGATGTTCCTGGCGGGACCGACGGCGGCGTCGCTGGGCGGGCGGCACGCCCTCACGCCGATCGACGCGACCCCGCGGCCGGGGGAGGAGGCGTGGGGGCTGTACGCGGGGGGCGGGGGGTAGGCTCGCCGGCGGGCAGGGTGTCCCGTCGGCGGGTCGCGTGGGCGGCGGAGGTCGACGCTCGACGCCTCCGACCTCCGCCACCTGGTGCCATCTGGAGGGAACAGGCGGCGCAGGGGCGTGGGGGTCGAGACTGCGGGAAGGAACGGGCAAGATCGGCCGGAAGCACTGGACCGCGGGACCGCTGGATCTACTGCGTGCGGGCCAGGCGTTCCGGCCGCCCTCCGCGGGCGGCCAGGAGCAGGGCGACGGGGATGACCGGGATCTCAGCGTCCGGGTCGAAGCGGCTGGTGCCGGCGATCACGCCGCGTCCGAAGACCGCTCGCATGCTGCGGCGGGCGCAGCGGATGCCGGGGCGTGCGTCCCCCTTCACCTCCACCGGCAGGCGCGGGGTTCGGCTTCCGGGCACGCGCTCGGCGACCACGAAGTCGATCTCGCCGCCGCCGGTCGAGCGCCACCGGCCGATGGCGCCCGGCGCCGGCTCGGCCTGGACCAGGCGCTCGGTGGCCGAGCGATCGAGGGCAACGGCCACCAGGTTCTCGATCAACCCGTCCGCGGGTGCGCGGCGCGCCCCCGGCAACAAGCGCCCGGCGAAGCGCGCGGGCCTGGGGCGAGCCGATTTGTCCGAGGCGGTTGCGGCGTTCCTCCGTGCCTTCGAGCGACCGCCCGGACACGGCTCGACGGCCGATGGTACAAATCCACTTTCTCACTTACAATTTGTGCATGGCACCTCTGCCGGATCATCCTGCGGGCCCGCGGCCGTGATCGCTCGCAACCTCGAGGCGAGCCTCCGCGCAGCGGCGACGTACTACCCGGTGGTCACCGTGACCGGGCCGCGTCAGTCCGGCAAGACCACGCTTTGCCGAGCCACCTTCCCGGACAAGCCGTATGTCTCGCTCGAGCCGCTCGACGCGCGCGACTTCGCGCGCGCCGATCCGCGCGGCTTCCTGGCGCAATACGCAGCGGGGGCGGTCATCGACGAAGTCCAGCACGCGCCCGACCTGCTCAGCTACCTTCAAGTCGAGGTCGATGCCCGGCCGGAGCATGGACGGTTCATCCTGACCGGTTCGCAGCACCTCGGGCTGTCACAGGCGATCGCGCAATCGCTCGCCGGCCGCACGGGCGTACTCCACCTCCTGCCGCTCGGGCTCGACGAGCTGCGGCGTTTCGCGGATCCGCCCCACGGCCTCTTCGATACCCTGTGGCAGGGCGGTTATCCGCGCATCCACGACCGGCGCATCCCCGCCGATCGCTGGCTGGCCGACTATGTCGCCACCTACGTCCAGCGCGACGTCCGCCAGATCCTGAACGTCGGCGACCTGCTGGCGTTCACGACGTTCCTCCGGCTCTGCGCGGGCCGCACCGCGCAAGTGCTCAACCTCTCGGCGCTCGCCGCCGACGCCGGGGTCTCGCACAACACGGCGCGGGCATGGCTGTCGGTCCTCGAGACGAGCTTCCTGATCTTCCGCCTGCCCGCCTGGCATCGCAACCTCACCTCGCGAACGGTGAAGGCCGCCAAGCTGCACTTCTTCGACACGGGCCTGGCTTGCCACCTCATCGGCATCCGCGCCGCCGACCAGCTCGTCCACCACCCCTCGCGCGGCGCGATCTTCGAGACATGGGTGGCGTCCGAGGTCTTCAAGGCGCGGATCCACCGGGGCCAGGCGCCGGATCTCTTCCACCTGCGCCAGCAGCGTGGGATCGAGATCGACTTGGTGCTCGACGCCCCATCCCGCATCGTGCTGGCCGAGGCCAAGTCGGGCGCCACTGTGGCCCCGGACGCCGTCAAGGCGCTCGATACGGCTGCGGAGCGGCTCGGTCTTGCGGCTGGCGCGTCGACGGGCGAAGGTGCGCATGGGGCAGCCGTCTCGCCGGCGAGCGTGCTCGTCCACGGCGGCGACGCGACCCAGCGTCGCGGGCGCGTCTCGGTTGTCCCGTGGCACGCGGTCGCGGACTACGGGTGGGCCGACTGACCGGCTGTGGCCGTCGGCCGGCGTGTCGCGCGCTTGCGGCCGCGCGGCGAGGCATCGGGATGGGTGTGGCCCGATGTCGCGGGCGGCCGTATGGGCAACCATGCACCGATCCGCATACGGGCCGGGCGCCGTTCTACAGGGTCCGCGGGGCCGGGGAGCATGGCGACCTGGCGCCGTCGTCCGGCCGTCGGTGGGCCGGGTGCGCGGCCGGGCTCACGCGACCGGGCCGAGGCGGCTCTGACGGCGGCCGGGCTTCGGCGGCGTGTCGGCCGCACGGGCGCCGGGCGTCTTGCGGCGGGGCGCCGGGGCGTCCGGGGGGACGGTCCGGCCGTGCGCTTGGCGGCCGGGAGGCTGGCCGGCACCGGCGGCCGCGCCCGCCGGCGCACCGGGCACGGGCCAACCGGGGGGCTCGGGGCGCGTCGCGCCGGCGGGATGCGGGACGCGGCCGCGACGGGTCGGGGCGTGGCCGCGTGAGGCACGATGGGCGGGGATGGCGCCGTCGGGGGTCGGCGGGGCGGTTGGATGCGCCGCGGCCTCCGGGGTGACGGCTGACTGCAGGTTCGGGACAGGGGCCGCGCCCCCGCCTTCGGCGCGCGATCGCGGCCCGCGCCGGCGGCCCGACGGTCGCGACCGCCGCCCGCGGCCCGTGGGACGTGGACCGCGGCGGGCGGCGGTCCCCGGTCGTCGGGCGCGGCGCGCGGGGAAGACCACCTCGACGTCGATCCCGAACCCGCGCAGCGTGTCGCGCACCCACGCGTCGACGGCGCGGCGGGTCTCGCGGTCGATGTCGTCGACGACGAGCGCCACGCGGCCGCGGGGGTCGACGGCGCGGCGCAGGGCGAGCTGGCGGCCGTGGATCCAGACCGATGCCGTCGGCGGCGTGGCGAGGCCGGCGGGGGCGGGGCGCCGGCGGGCGCCGTCCCGTGGATGGCGATCCCGGCCGGGCTGGCCGGCCAGCGCGACGCGGTTGAAGAGCGGCGCGATCGCGCTCCCGCGCCACTCGAGCCCGCGGAGGCGCGGCGCGACGAGCGCTTGCGCCTGGCTCTTGCCGAGGGCGACGCCGAGCACGGCCAGCGCGCGGCTCACGTCGCGAAACGAGAGGCCGAGCAGGCGCAGCGCGGCGGCCAGGCGCTGGACGCCGGTGGACACGCTGCGCCGGTCGACGCCTGCCGGGTACGCCCGGAAGGTCCGCCGGCAGCGGCGGCAGGTGTAGCGGTGCAGGGCGACGACGCGGGGAGCGGCGGTCGTCCGGGCCGGCGAGGCGGGCGGTGGCGGCGGCGGCGCGGGCGATGGCGGCACGGTCGCGGAGCCCGCCCGTGGTGTCGGTGTCGGCGGCAGCGGCACCGCGTCGCGCACGCGCTTGGCGACGACCTGGTGCAGCCTGAACCGCCGGCCACCGCAGCCCGGGTGCGGGCAAGTGGCCGGCGGCCGGATGCGCGTGTCGGGTTGTGGGCCGAGCGCGAGCCAGAGCTGCATGGCGGGTCCTGGTCCTGGTTGCCTTTCCGTCGGATTCGTCCGGGTTCGGGCCCGTGCGTGTGCATGGGTCGGGGTTCTAACGTCGGGCGGCGGGGAATGGTTCCCGGGGGGCGGAGGGAGCACGATCGTTGCGCGCCGGCGCTGCTTCTGCGATGTGCCGCGCGCCGAGGGGGCGGGCGCCAAACCGCGACCGCGATGCCCGATGCAGGCTCGACTCAGCGGGTCCGACCGCTCGGGAGCGGTGTTGACGCGCCACGGCGGTTTGGTGATACTGTGCGGTCATGGAAGTGATTCGTGTGCGGTCCGTGATGCGCGTC
>WBZR01000567.1_pt1 | contig 57385 bp, 38 predicted proteins | sample 5204231 | NCBI WGS metagenome assembly WBZR01 (sample SAMN12412403, study PRJNA552823) | activated sludge metagenome | isolation source: activated sludge from anammox sidestream of wastewater treatment plant... | place: USA: Virginia | collected 2017-08 | reverse complement strand
TCCGCGACGCGCTCGAGCATCGGCGCGCAGGGCGGGGCCGCTCGTGCGCGCAGGGCGCGCTCGATCTCCTCGATGGTCCTGCCCGCCGCAAGCGCGATCAGCTCGGCGCAGTTGTCCTCCGTGAGGTGGGGCGCGAGCGTGTTGATCGCGGTCACGCCCAGCCGGCCGGCCGCGAGCGCGGGCAGCAGCGCCGGATGCGCGTGCGCGGTGCGCGCGGCGCGCAGGCGGCGGATGGCCTGGTCGTGCGACATGCCGAGGGCGCGCACGCAGTAGTCGCGCGGATCGGCGAAGCCCTCGGGCACGAACGCGCGCCGGGCGACGATCTCGCCGAGCAGCCCGAGCATCTCGGCCCTGCCGCCCCGCTCGATCGCGAGCGCCGCCACCACGCGCGTGTGCAGCTCGCGCGTCTCCATCTCCCCATACTGGAACCGGCGCATCGGACACCACATTCGGGGGCGGGTCCATTCGCGGGGCGCGAGGGATTGAAGCACGCGCGATTTCGCGCCCCAGGGATCGCGCCTCGCGGGCCAACGGGCGGGCGGACCTGAATTTCCGCTTCGCAGGCGCGTCGTGCGGGCCTGGGCGGGCGGTGTTCGCCAGCGCGCATCCTGTGAGCGAGCTGGCCGCAGGGCGGCGCGCCCTCGCGCAAACACGTCAAGCGGAAACTTCGCGATGCCTTCGCGCGCCGGCCGCCGCGCCCCGCTCGCGCCAGCGCCTCGAGCGGAATCTTCGCCCTCGCCTCGCACGCCGACCGCAACACCCCGCCCAGGCGCCGGCGCTTCAGGCACAAGCTTCGCGCTGCCGAACGAGAGGGCGTGGGACTTCGCCGGGGGCCGCGGGTCCGATTTCTCCCTCTCTGCCAACGTGCGTGAGACACTGACCCCCCGGGAGTCTAGTGTAGAGGGCGAGCTGTGCCGGGCGCAGGCAGCGGATGTGAAGCGACTGCTCGTTCCCGGAGCGATCGAAGAGCAGTGGTTCCTCGAAGTCTGGAACACGAAGAGCAGGAAGCTCCGGCGCGTGCCGCTCTCGGCGGAGTTGGTGCGGGAAGTCCGAAGTCGCGTCGGGCGGCTGGTGCCCTACGCGGAGCGCTCACCGGGCTCGTTCGCGGAGACGGCGGGCGCTCTGGCGGGCGTCGAGGACTTCCACGTCCACCGGATGCGGCACACGTTCGCGTGTCAGTGGCTGGAGCGGGGCGGGAACCTGGCCGCGCTGCAGCTGATCCTCGGGCACGCGAGCATCGAGACCACGCAACGCTACGCGCGGCTCTCGGACGAAGCGGTGATGCGGGAGGCGGCGAGAGTTTCACGGGCTCAGGGAGGCAGGTCAGATGCACGGGTCGGGCATTGACGAGATCACGCTTGCGCGATTCATGCGGAAGCTCGATCCGACGACGATGCGGGAGGCGCTGATTGAGGCCTCGAGCTTCCTCGCACTCTTCGAACTGCTGCGGTCCGCGGTCGTCCTGACGCCGGGTGCCATGTACTTCGACCAAGAACCGGGCGCGGGAATCGTGTTCACGAAGTACAAGAGAGGCAAGCTCGCCCCGACGCGCCGGTACGTCGAGAAGGTGCTCGGCGGCGAGCGGAATAACGTAAGGCATGCGTACGAGCGGGCGGCCCGCTGGCTGGTTGAGTTCGGGGCCATCTCGGGGGAGGAGGCCGAGGAGCTCCTGGAACTTCGGAACTACAGAAACGTGATCGCCCACGAGTTGCAGGAGATCATGATCGATCCGGACAGGAGGCTCGACTCAAGGCGGTTCGATCGGACACGGGTGCTGCTGGCGAAGATCGCCAGATGGCGAATAAGGGAGCTTGAGCTCGATCAGGAAGAGTTGGCCGGGCGGGGGCTGGACTTCGCAGCTCTGCCTGACGAGGCCATCGAACCAGGGTCCGTGATGATCGCTGACCTCCTGAATGCGGGGCGGAAGGCGCCCCCAATGCCGTAGCCGCCGCCGTAGCCGCGCCTGCGCGGCCCCTCGCGGAAAGTGCCACCGCGACCCCGCGCAATCCGAAGCCGCACAAGTGAGTTGATCGCCCGCCGCTTCGAGGGAAGCGCGAACAGAGCAGAACGTTCCCACCCCCCTGCCCCCCAGCACCCTCACCCCACCCGAAAGTCCCCCGGGAATACCCCCTCCAGCCCGGCGTACTCCCCTGCGAAGCCCCTTGCGAGAACGCACAACGCAACCCCAAGGAGAGACGCCATGAACGCCCGGCACACGCTGATCCCGAACCTGCGCGCCGCGCTCGAGATGTCCGCCGCGCGCGTCGCCTCCCTCCTCGTCGCCCTGGCGGCCGTCGCCTCGCTGGCCGGCGCCGCCGGCGCCACGTCGCGCTGGCAGCCGCAGGCGCGCCCCGACTTCTGGGCGGACGGAAACCTGGTGGACGTGCAGCTGCGCGTCGAAGGCGACGCGGCGCCGCTCTACCTGTCGCCGAAGGGAGACCGGCGGCTCTACTTCGAGGCGTTCGCCGGCCGCAACTATTCGGTCGTGCTCCGCAACAACACCGGCCGGCGCGTCGGCGTGCTGCTGACGGTGGACGGCCTGAACGTCGTGAACGGCGCGATCACGAAACTGTCGCCGTACGAGCCCATGTACGTGCTCGGTCCCTGGGAGTCGGCCACGATCCGCGGCTGGCGGACGTCGCTGAACGAGGTGCGTCGGTTCGTGTTCGTGAACGAGCAGCGTTCGTACGCCGAGCGCACGGGGCAGGCGAACAGCGACATGGGCTGGATCCGCGTTCTGGCCTTCCGCGAACAGCGGCCGGTCGCGATCTTCCGCTGGAACAGCGAACGCGGGCAGGAGTCCGAGCGTCCCTGGACGGGCGACGCGGACCGTCGCGACGAGCGCATGAAGGACGCGCCCGGGGCGGCTCCGCGGCCGAGCGCCGAGGCGCCTCGCGCCACGCTGCAGCGTCCCGAGGAAGGCTCGGCGCAGAAGCAGATGGCCGGGCTCGAGTCGCAGGAAGGCGGCAGCTCGTTCCCGGGAACGGGCTGGGGAGACCGCCGCACCGACCGCGTGCGCACGGTGGACTTCACGCCCGAGCGCTCGGCGACCGACCAGCTCGTGTTCCGCTACGAGTACGCCCGCGGCCTCGTCGCGCTGGGCATCTTCCCGGACCGCGACCGGCTGCGCGATCGCGACGGCGGCGGCATGATCGGCTTCGCGAAGCCGCCGCGCTGGTGACGACTCGCAGGTCCGCGAGTCCGAGTGATGCGGCCGCCCCGGCCCGAAGCCGGGGCGGCCGCATTCCTGGCTTTCCCCGGGCGGGCCGCTCGGCTATTGCTTCGTCATGAGCGAGATCGGCCGCGTCGCCCCGCCCGTTTCCGCGCCCATGACCGACGCGGTCCGCGCCCGCGCGCAGCGGGCGTGGTGCCTTTACGACTGGGCCAACTCGGCGTTCGCGACCAGCGTCGTCTCGGCGATCCTGCCGGTTTACTTCGCGGGCGTCGCGGCGCGGACCATGGCGCCGCACCAGGCGACCGCCCTGTGGGGCTACGCGAGCGCGGCCGCGCTGGCCGTCACCGCGGTGCTCTCGCCGATCGCCGGCGCGCTCGCCGACCAGACGCGCCGGCGCAAGCCCTGGCTGCTGGCGTGCGTGCTGCTCGGCGTCGCGGGCACGCTGGTGCTCGCGGCGATGCCGGGCCAGCCCTGGTGGGGGCTGCTCACGGCCTTCGGCGTCGCGTTCATCGCCTTCGCGACCGGCAACGTGCTCTACGACTCGCTGCTGCCGGGCATCGCGCGCGACGCCGAGCTGCACGCGGTCTCGGCCCGCGGTTTCGCGCTCGGCTACCTGGGCGGCGGGCTGCTGCTCGCCGTGCACCTCGCGCTGGTGCTCGCGCCACGACGATTCGGGCTTCCCGACGCGGGCGCCGCGACGCGCATCGCGTTCGCGAGCGTGGCCGCCTGGTGGCTGGTCTTCTCGCTGCCGCTGTTTCGCGACGTGCCCGAGCCCGAGGCCGAATCGCATGGCGTGCCCGCGGCGCGGCTCGCCGGCGCCACGCTGCGCCGGCTCGGCCGCACGCTCGCGCACATCGCCGAGCGGCGCGACCTGCTGCGCTTCCTGATCGCCTTCTGGCTCTACTCCGACGGCATCGGCACCATCATCAAGATGGCGACCATCTACGGCGCCGAGGTCGGCATCGGGCGCAGGGACCTGATCGGCGCGCTGCTCATGGTGCAGATCGTGGCGGCGCCGGCGTCGCTCGCGTTCGGCCGGCTCGCGCGGCCGCTGGGACCCAAGCTCGCGGTGCTGCTCGGGCTCGCGGGGTACTGCGGCATCAGCGTGTTCGCCTACTTCCTGCAGAAGCCCTGGCACTTCTGGGTGCTGGCGCTGCTCGTGGCGCTCTTCCAGGGCGGCACGCAGGCGCTGTCGCGATCCATGTTCGCCTCGCTGGTGCCGAAGCGGCAGGTCAGCGAGCTGTTCGGCTTCTACTCGGTCAGCGAGAAGCTGGCCGGCGTGGTCGGGCCCATCCTGTTCGCCATCGTCACGCAACTCACGGGCGGCGGCCGGCTGGCGACCCTCACGCTGCTGCCGCTGTTCCTGGGCGGCGCCTGGCTGCTGTGGCGCGTGGACCTCGAGCGCGGCGCGCGCGAGGCCGGGGCCGGCGACGCGGCCGGCTGAGGCGTCCGCGGACCGCGGTTCCGGCCAGCGGCCCGGTCCGCAACATTGTCTGTCGCGCCGGGGCGTAGAGCCGCTACTGTCCCCCGCGCCGAAGCCCACCGATTCCAACCTCCAGGAAGCGAGGTCCCGCATGACTGCCGCCCGCCTGCTGCTCGCCACCGGCCTGAGCCTCGCGCTCGCCGGCCCCCTGCCCGCCGCCGAGGAACATTCCGGATTCATCGTGACGCTCGGGCGCGACACGACCGCGATCGAGCGCGTCGCGCGCTCCGCGGCCCGCCTCGAGGTCGAGCAGGTCTCGCGCGCCCCGCGCGTGCTCCGGCGGCACTACGTGTACGACCTCGACAAGCAGGGCCGCATCCAGGGCTTCACCATCCGCGTCACCTCGCCCGGCGCGGCGCCGGATGCGCAGCCGCTGCAGGAGATCCACGGCACGCGGACGCGCGATTCGGTGCTCACCGAAATCCGCTCGGGTGGAAACGTCCGGACGATGCGCGCGGCGGTGCCCGCGAGCGGCGTGCTGATCTCGGCCTCGAGCGTCTTTCCGACCTACGAGCAGGCGCTGATGGGCTTCGCCAGAGCGAAGCGCGACAGCCAGCGGACGATGATGTACTTCATCGGCGCCGGCGAACCCGGATGGATCCTCATGCAGCGCGAAGGCAGGGACTCGATGCAGATTTCGACCTACCACGACGACGTCTTCCGCATGCACACCGATCGCATGGGGCGGCTGCTCGGCGCGAACCCGATCGCCGGCACGGCGAAGTTCGCGGCGGCGCGCGTCCCGGCGCTCGATCTCGAGGGCATCACCGCCGGCTGGCTCGCCGCGGAGAAGGCCGCGGGTGCGATGGGCCAGCTCTCGACGCGGGACACGGTGAACGCGACCGCCGGCGGCGCGGCGCTCTGGATCGATTACGGGCGGCCCGCAAAGCGCGGCCGCGTCCTGTTCGGCGGGCTCGTGCCCTACGGCGAAGTCTGGCGCACCGGCGCCAACGCCGCGACGCAGTTCCGCACGGACCGCGCCCTCGACTTCGGCGGCCACAGCCTGCAGCCCGGCACCTACACGCTGTGGACGCTGCCCGGAGCCGACGGCTGGAAGCTGATCCTCAACTCGGAGACCGGCCAGTGGGGCACGGAGCACAAGGCGGCGAACGACCTGTTCTCGGTCCCCATGCAGCTGACGGCCCTGCCGGAGAGCGTCGAGCGCTTCACCGTCAGCGTCGAGCCCGGGACGGACGGCGGCGAGCTGCGCCTCGACTGGGGCACGACGCGCGCCGCGGCGCGCTTCACGGTCCCGGCGGCGACGGGGAACTGAGCGGCGCGCGTCCCGGCCCGCGGCACGCCCACCCGGGCGCGCCGCGGGCCCGCCGCCGTGCCGCGCTACCTCCGGGCCCTGGTCTTCCCGCGCGCAGGTCTTGCCCGACCGCGCGCCTTCGCGGCCGGCCGCGGGCCCGCGATCGCGGCCTCGACTTGGCGCCACTCGCCGTCGGTCAGCTTCACCTCGAGCGCGCGCAGGTTCTGCTCGAGTTGGGCGGCGCTCGTCGCGCCGGTGATCGCGCTCGCGACCACGTCGTGCTTGAGCACCCAGGCGATCGCCACCGCCGCCGGCTCGAGGCCGCGCGCGGCGCACCACGCCCCGAGGCGCTCGGCCGCGGCGACGTTCTGGGGCGTCAGCGCCTTCTCGGACTCCAGGAAGTGCTTGAACTCGCTGGTCGCGCGGCTGCCTTCGGGACGCGCGCCGCCGGCGTACTTGTTCGTCAGCACGCCCTGCGCGAGCGGCGAATAGACGATCATGCCGATGCCGTTGCGCCGGCAGTAGGCGACGTGCTCCTTCTCGACGTGACGGTCCACGAGATTCCAGCGCGGCTGCGCGGAAATCATCCGCGTCCAGCGCTCGCGCTTCTGGATCGTGGCGACCTCGAGGGCGAGCTTCGGGTGGTGATCGAAGTTCGAGAAGCCGACGTAGCGCACCTTGCCCGTGCGCACGAGGTCCTCGAACGCCCGCAGCGACTCCTCGAGCGGAGTGTCCACGTCCGGGGCGTGGAACTGGTAGAGGTCGAGGTAGTCCAGCCGCAGGCGCCGCAGGCTCTGGTCGCAGGAATCGAAGATGTGCTTGCGCGAGAGGCCGCGACCGAGGGGCCCGTCCCACATCCGGCCCATGCACTTGGTCGCGACGACGATCTGCTCGCGCGGCAGGTCGCGGATCGCCTCGGCAAGCGCCATCTCGGCCCCACCCTTGACATACACGTCGGCCGTGTCGAACAAATTGACGCCGGAGTCGAAGGCCTGACGCACGATCTGGACGGTGTCGTCGGTGCCCACGGACCCGCCGTAGGTCGTCCACGAACCCAGTGAGATCTCGGAAACCTTGAGGCCCGACCTGCCGAGGCTGCGGTAGTTCATGGTTGGCTCCGGGTGGTGGACGGCGCTGCCCGAACTTCGAGGGGGCAGACTAATGGACTTTCGGCGAATCGGCATCGGTCGCCCGACGGCGGCCCTTCGGCGCCCGAAGGCGCGCCGGGCGTCCGGCGAGGGTTCCGGGCGTCCGGCAAGGCAAAGAAGTCGTCACGTCGCGCGCGGCCCCCTTCCAACGCGGCGCGCACGCACGGTAGAGTTTTTCCCCATGCCTGTCCCGACCCCGACCCGCAGGTCCCGTTCGTGCCCGGCCGCGCTCGCGTTCGCGGCGATCGTGCTGCTCGGCGCCGCACCCGCGCCTGCCCAGACCGCGGGCGACACGGGCTGGCAGGCGCTGCTCGACCGTTACCTGCGCGCCGAACCGGCCGTGAAGGGTCAGCCCGCCGAAACGCGCTTCGACTACGAGCAGCTCTACGTGGACGAGGGCATCTGGCCGTCGAGGAGTTCCGCGCGCCTGAGCGCGATTCACCAGCGGATGTTCGCGGTCACTCCCTCGGCGCTCGAGCCGAAGGCGCGGATGGCGTGGGCGCTGAACGCCTACAACTTCCTCGTCGTCGAACGCGCCACGCTCCTGCTGCTCGTCCCGCGCCACAAGTTCCAGCGCTACGAGAGCGTCGCTCAGATGTCGTCGGGGGACGGCGGATTCTTCGAGGCCCAGGTGGCGCAGGTCGAGGGCCGCAGCTATTCGATCGGCCAGTTCGAACGCTGGTTCGTGTACGGCGACAGCACGCCGATGTACGAGCCGCGCCGCGTGGCCGGCGACCCGCGGCTGATGTTCGCGCTCTGCCGCGGCTCGGTCGGCGGGCCCTCGCTGCCCGCGCGCGCGTTCAAGCCCGAGTCGCTGGACGCGCAACTCGACCGCTGCACGCGGAACGCGCTCGAGTCCTCCCGCTTCGCCTCGCAGGACCCCGCCTCGAAGTCGCTGCTCGTGTCGGACTATCTCGGCGAGCGGATCCTCGACTTCGGCGGCTCGCAGTCCGGGCTCGTCGGCTTCCTCGAACAGCAGGGGCCTTCCGCGCTTCGATCGTTCCTCCGCCGCGAGAAGATCGCGCGCGTCGCGCGGTTCACGCGCGTGGACCCGGATCTGAACCAGGTGCCGCGGGTCAAACCGGCTCCGCCTGCGCCTCCGCCCGCCGCGAAGTCCTGAAGCGAACTTTTTCCCTCGACCCGGTTCTTCCCGGCGTGCGAGGATTCCCGCCCATGTCCCTCGCCACAGGTGCACGCCTCGACCGCTACGAAGTACTCGGCCTGCTCGGCCAGGGCGCCATGGGAGAGGTCTATCGGGCGCGCGACGCCCGCCTCGGGCGCGACGTGGCGATCAAGGTGCTGCCCGCCGCCTTCGCCTCGGATCCCGAGAGGCTGCGCCGCTTCGACCAGGAGGCGCGCGCGGCCGGCGCCCTGAACCACCCGAACGTCGTCGCGATCTTCGACGTCGGCACGCACGAGGGCGCGCCGTTCGTGGTCAGCGAACTGCTCGAGGGCCACACGATCCGCACCCGCCTCGCCGACGGCCCGCCGCCGCTGCGCAAGGCTCTCGACTACGCGGTGCAGATCGCGCAGGGTCTTGCCGCCGCGCACGCCAAGGGCATCGTCCACCGCGATCTCAAGCCCGAGAACCTGTTCGTCACCCACGACGGCCACGTCAAGATCCTCGACTTCGGGCTCGCCAAGCTGGTGCGTGACGAAAGCGGGTCCCGTGGCGCGCAGGCCGATTCGCTCGTCGCCACCGCGATGACCGAGATGGGTCGCGTGATGGGCACAGTCGGCTACATGGCGCCGGAGCAGGTGCGGGGCGAGGCCGCCGACCATCGCGCCGACATCTTCGCCCTCGGCTGCGTCCTCTTCGAACTGCTGACCGGCCGGCCGCCGTTCCATCGCGACTCCGCGGTCGAGAGCATGGCGGCGATCGTGCGCGACGACCTGCCGGCGCTCGATTCGGCCGTGGACTCGCGCGCGCCGGCCCTCGGCGTGCTGCTGCGCCGCTGCACCGAAAAGCTTCCGGGCGAGCGCTTCGAGTCCGCGCGCGACCTGGCCTGGGCGCTCGACGCCGTCGCGCGCGCGACGGGCCGCGGCGTGAAGGGCGACGGCGCGGAAGACGGCGCCGCGGGCCACGAGGAGGAGATTTCCTACCAGCGGGTCACGTTCCGGCGCGGCGTCATCTGGTCGGCACGCTTCACGCCCGACGGGCACTCGGTCGTGTACAGCGCGAGCTGGGAGGGCAAGCCGCTCGAGCTCTTCTGGGCGCATCTCGGAAATCCGGAGGCGCGTTCGCTCGGCTTCCAGGACGGCGACCTGCTGAGCGTTTCGGCGACCAACGAGATGGCCGTCGTCCTGCGCACCGAGTTCTACACCTCGTTCGACCGGCGCGGCACGCTCGCGCGGGTGCCTTCGATGGGTGGCGCGCCGCGCGAACTGCTGAACGACGTGCACTCCGCCGACTGGGCGCCCGACGGGCAGCAGCTGGCGATCGTGCGCAGCCGGCAGGGCATGACGCGGCTCGAGTTCCCGACGGGCAACGTGCTTTACCAGACGGTCGGATGGATCGGGCACATGCGCCTGTCGCCCGACGGCCAGCTCATCGGCTTCTCCGATCACCCTTCCCGGGGCAACGACTCGGGAGCCATCTCGGTCGTGAACCGCCGCGGCGAACGCCGGGTTCTCTCGGAAGGCTGGGGCACGGTGCGCGGGCTCGCCTGGTCGCCGGACGGCCGCGAAGTGTGGTTCACGGCCGACCGCCACGGCGCGGCCCGGGGCCTGTACGCCGTTTCGCTCGACGGCCGGGTCCGCCACATGCTGCAGCTCGCGAGCAACCTGACGCTGCACGACGTCGCGCGCGACGGCCGGCTGCTGGTCGGCCACGGAACCGAGCGCGCGGGCATCAACATCATGCCGCCCGGCGAGTCGCGGGAGCGCGACCTGTCGTGGCTCGACTGGTCGCTCCTGCAGGACGTCTCGGCCGACGGCTCGATGATCCTGTTCGACGAGAGCGCCGAAGGTGGCGGCGAGACCGGCTCGGTCTACCTGCGGCCCAGCGACGGTTCGCCCGCCGTGCGGCTCGGCGAGGGAACCGGACGCTCGATCTCGCCGGACGGACAGTGGGCCGTGTGCGGGCTGCCCATGACCAGCGGGCATGGCGGCATGTACATCCTGCCCACCGGCGTCGGCGAACCGAGGCAGATTCCGACCGGCTCGCTTTACTGCCACCAGGCCCAGTGGCTGCCCGACAACCGCCAGCTCGTCGTCTCGGGACACGAGCCGGGCAAGGGCATCCGCCTCTATCGCCTCGACAGCGTCACCGGTGAAGCGCATGCGTTCACGCCCGAGGGCATGGACTACCTCGAAATGCGCCTGCTGCCGAATGGCCGGGAAGTGTCCGCGCTCGGGGCCGACCAGGACCACTGGATTTACCCGATCGACGGCGGAGACCCGCGCCCGCTGCAGGGACTCGACCGGTCCGACCGCGTGGTCTGCTGGATGGCGGACCAGTCGGTGATCGTCTACCGCATGAACGAGCTTCCCGCGCGCCTCTATCGCGTGGACCCGGCCTCCGGCGAGCGCAAGGTCTGGCGCGAGATCGTCCCGCCGGATCCGACCGGCATCTTCCGCATCGGCCGCGTGCGCACCAACGCCGACGCCTCGGCCTACGGCTACGTGTACTACATGCACCTCGTGGACCTGCACGTCCTCTCGGGTGTGCGCTAGAGTAGCCGCGTCGGCAATCGCCCGAATCGCGACGTTCCGCGCTTCATCCAGAAGACCGGGCCCTGCCGTCGGTGGGCCGCCGCGTGAACCCGTCCATTCCGCCGAGAGGTAGCCCCTTGTCCTTCAGCCGAGAGCAAATCGACGCCATCCTGGCGCGCGAAGCGGATCACGATTGCGCCGGGATCGGCGAGAACCATGTCTGCGTGAAGATCGTCGCCATCGCCGAGCTTCCCACCCGCTTCGGCCGCTTCCAGGTGGCCGGTTTCTGGAACAACCGCGACGGCAAGGATCACATCGCCATCCTCAAGGGCGACCCGACGGGTCGTGAGGACGTGCCCGTCCGCGTCCACTCGGAGTGCCTCACCGGCGACGCGATCGGCTCGCTGCGCTGCGACTGCCGCGACCAGCTCGAGGCGGGACTGCGCGCCATCGCGGCGCAGGAATGCGGCATGGTGCTCTATCTGCGCCAGGAAGGTCGCGGCATCGGCCTGACGAACAAGATGCGCGCCTATGCGCTCCAGGACCGCGGCCTCGACACCGTCGAGGCGAACCTGGCGCTCGGTTTTCGCGACGACGAGCGCGAATACTCGATCGCGGCGCACATGCTGTTCAGCCTGCGCGTCCGGTCCATCCGGCTCATGACCAACAATCCGCGCAAGGTGGACGACCTCAAGCGGCTCGGCGTCCAGGTGAGCGGCCGGTTGCCGCACGTGATTCCGCCCAACGATTACAACCGCCACTACCTCGAGACCAAGCGCGACCGCTCCGGCCACCTGCTCGGCGCGCTCGAATGCGTGCGGCTGGCCGAGCAGGGCGAACCCGTGCAGGTGGAAGGCGCCGCGCTCGACTGACGCGGCGGGACGCGGTCGCGCCCCGGCGATCCGCCAGGGGCGCGGGGCGCTCAGGCCGGCTGCCGCCCCGGCACGCGCGAGACGAGCTCCGCGAGCAGCCGCGCCAGGTGCTCGCGCGTCGGCTCGTCGGTGAGCCGGCCCTCGGCGTCCACCTTCTGCTCCGCGTGCGAGACGTGCACCTGCGGGTTCTCGACGACGCGCGCATCGAGGCAGGCGAGGATCGGCCGCAGCGCGAGCTGCGCGCGCACGGTCCCGAAGCCGCCGTTGGACGCACCGGCGATCGCCACCGGCTTGCCCTTCCAGGGCTGGCTCGGACGGCGGCTCGTCCAGTCAATGAAGTTCTTGAGCACGCCCGGGACGCTGTGGTTGTACTCGGGCGTGGCGATGAAGATCGCGTCGGCCTCGGCGATCCGGCGCTTGAACTCCTGCACGATCTCGGGCGGCCCGGCCGCGTTCACGTCTTCGTCGTACACAGGCACGCCGCGCAGGTCGGCGACCTCGACGCTCGCGCCCGCGGGAGCGAGCTCGGCGGCGGCGTGCGTGAGGGCGCGGTTGAAGGAAAGCCGGCGCAGGCTGCCGGGGATGGCGAGGATCTTCAGCGGCGTCATTGCGCGTGTCTCCCGATCGAAGGAATCCAGCGAGGTGGCCGGCGGGTTCGATGCCCGGTGCCGGGCCGGGATTCGGTGCGGGCTCCCCGCACCCGGCGGAGGATACCCCGGGCCTGTCGTCGCGGGCGTCCGGCTGCGCTATCTTGCGGCCATGTGCGTCGTCGGCGGCGGTGAAGTGCGCGGCGCGAGACCACGCCTGATCGTTCGGCGGGCGCGGCCTTGCGCCCCACGGACGCCGCCGGGTGCGCGGGCCGGCCGGACCGTGATCACGATCCGGCGGGCCGCGGCCGGTCAAGGCAACGCCCCCGAGACGAAAGGCACCCGATGACGCTCCGCCCGCCCGACGATCCGCTGCGGCTCCTCTCGCTGCTCTTCCAGGCGCACCCCTGGCACGGGCTTTCGCCGGGTCCGAACGCTCCGGGCGTCGTGACCGTGTACGTCGAGCTCGTGCCCACCGACACGGTGAAGTACGAGATCGACAAGCGCAGCGGCATCCTCAAGCTCGACCGGCCGCAGCGCTACTCGAGCCTTTCGCCCGAGCCCTACGGATTCATCCCGCGCACGCTGTGCGGCGACACGGTCGCGGCCTTCGCGGCCCGCCACTCGGGCCGCACGGGACTGCGCGGCGACAACGATCCGCTCGACGTGTGCGTGCTGACCGAACGCTCGATCAACCACGGCGGGCTCATGGTGCGCGCGCGCCCGATCGGCGGCCTGCGCATGTTCGACGGCGAGGAGGTGGACGACAAGATCATCGCCGTGCTGGAGAGCGACCCGACCTACGAGGGCTGGTCCGAGATCGAGCACTGCCCCCCGGTGCTGGTGGACCGGCTGCAGCACTACTTCCTCACCTACAAGAACATGCCGGGCGCCCGCAACGCCCCGGTCGAGCTGGCCGGTGTCTACGGCGCCGAAACCGCGCGCGAGGTGATCGCGCGCGCGCAGGTGGACTATCGCGCCAGGTATGGCGACCTCGAGCGCATGCTCGACGAGGCCCTGGGCGCCGGCGGGGACGAACGCGGGTGACGCACGACGTCGTCGTGCTGGGCGGCGGCGTCACCGGGCTCGGGGTGGCGCGGCTTGCCGCGCGCGCCGGCTGGCCGGTGGCGCTGATCGAGCGCGACGACCTCGCCTGCGGCGCGAGCAGCGCCTCGAGCCACATGCTGCACGGCGGTCTGCGCTACCTGGAGCACGGCCAGTTCGGGCTCGTGCGCGAAGCGCTCGCCGAGCGGGCCGCCGTCACGCGCATGGCGCCCGCGCTCTCGCACCCGGTGCGCTTCATGGTCCCGCTCGCCCGCGGCGGACGGCTCCGGCCGTGGAAGCTGCGCGCCGGGCTGTGGCTTTACGACGTGCTCGCGGGGCGGGCGGGCTTCAGCGCGCGCGGCTGGGCGACCCCGCGCGCCGCCCTCGCGCTCGAACCGGACCTCGAGCCGCGCGGACTGCTCGGCGCGGGGCTTTACTCCGACGGGGTCATGGACGACGCGCGCCTGGCGGTCGCGGTCGCCCGCGACGCGGCGGCGCACGGCGCCGAAATCCTCACGCGCCGCGAACTCATCGTCGCGCGTCCCTGCGCCGAAGCCGCGGGCGAGTTCGTCCTGTCCGTCCGCGACCGCGAGACGCGCGAGGAGCGCGAGCTTCGCTGCCGCGCGATCGTGAACGCCACCGGGGCCTGGACCGACGCCACGCGCGTCGTTCTCTCGCGGGCGCTCACGCCCGGCGCCCCGGACCCGCGGCCGCTGCTGCGGCCCTCGCGCGGCACGCATCTCGTCTACCCGGCGCTCACCCGGGGCCACGGCGTTCTGGTCACCGCGGCCTCCGACGGCCGTGCGTTCTTCGTCGTGCCCTTCGCCGGCCGCTCGCTCGTCGGCACGACCGAGGTCGAGACCGCGTCGCCGCCATCGCCCGACGACACCGAGCCCACGCCGGACGAGATCCGCTACCTCGCCTCCGAGGTCGCGCGCGTGCTGCCGGGCGCTGCCGCGAGCCGGCCCCTCGCCGCCTTCGCGGGTGTGCGGCCGCTGCTCGATTCGGGCGGCGCCGTCGGCAGCGCCTCGCGCGAGCATCGGGTCGTCACCGAAGGCCCGGTCGTGACGACCGCCGGCGGCAAGTACACGACCTTCCGCGTCATGGCGCGCGACACGCTCGCCGCGGTCGCGCGACTCCTCGGGCGCGAGGACGCGCCGCCGGCGAGGGACGACGTGCCGCTGCCGGCGCCGTTCGCCGCCGCCGGGGATGCCGGCGCGCTCGGCGCGCACGCCGCCGGCGAGGAGTTCGCGCGTTCGCTCGCGGACACGCTGCGCCGCCGCAGCACGCACTGGCTCGAGGACGACCACGGGCTCGCGGCCGCGCCCGGAGTGGCGGCGGGCATGGCGCGGCGGCTCGGCTGGAGCCCGGAGCGCGAACGCGAGGAGGTGGATCGCTGGGAAGCCGACGTGCGCGCGGGCGACGAGCGCATCGCGCGCGCACTCGAAGGACTGCAAGGAGGCCGGCCGTGAAGGAAAGGTTCGTGCTCGCGATCGATCAGGGAACCACCGGGACCACCGCGCTCGTGCTCGACCGCCGCGGCACGGTGCGCGGCCGCGGCTACGCCGAGCTGCCGCAGCACTTCCCCTCCCCCGGCTGGGTCGAGCACGACCCCGACGAAATCTGGGCGAGCGTCGAAGCGGCCGTTCCGCGCGCGCTCGCGGCCGCCCGGGTGCCGCGGACGGGCGTCGCCGCGATCGGCGTCACCAACCAGCGCGAGACCACGATCCTGTGGGACCGCCGCACCGGCGAGCCCGTCGCCCGCGCGATCGTCTGGCAGGACCGCCGTACCGCCGCGCGCTGCGAGGCGCTCCAGCGCCGCCACGCCGCGGCGATCCGCCGCGCCACGGGCCTCGTCTGCGATCCCTACTTCTCGGCCACCAAGATCGAGTGGCTGCTCGCGCACCACGCGCGCGCCCGCTCGCTCGCGCGCGCCGGCCGGCTCGCGTTCGGCAACGTGGACGCCTGGCTCGTCTGGAAGATGACCGGGGGCGCGGTGCACGCCACCGACCCGACCAACGCCTCACGCACGATGCTGTTCGGACTGCGCTCGCTGCGCTGGGAGAGCGCGCTGCTGCGCCGCTTCGGCGTGCCCGCGGGCGCGCTGCCCGAGGTGCGGCCGTCCGCGGGCGACTTCGGCGCGACGCGCGGCCTGCGCTTCCTGCCCGGCGGCGTGCCGGTCGCGGGAGTCGCCGGCGACCAGCAGGCGGCGTTGTTCGGACAGGGGTGTGTGCGGGCCGGCCAGTCGAAGAACACCTACGGCACCGGCTGTTTTCTGCTGCTTCACACGGGGGGCGCGCCGGTGCGCTCGCGCGCCGGGCTGCTCACGACGGTGGCCTGCGGGCCGCGCGGCGAGGCCGCGTACGCGCTCGAAGGCAGCGTGTTCATCGCTGGCGCCGCCCTCCAGTGGCTGCGCGACGGCCTCGGCATCCTGCGGAATGCCGCCGAAAGCGAGCCGCTCGCGCGCTCGGTGCCCGACTCGGGCGGGGTCGTGCTGGTGCCGGCGTTCGCCGGGCTCGGCGCGCCGTGGTGGCGCCCGGACGTGCGCGGGGCGCTCACCGGAATCACGCGCGGCACGACGCGCGCCCACGTGGCCCGCGCCGCGCTCGAGTCGCTGGCCTTCCAGAGCCTCGATCTGGTCGAGGCCATGGCCCGCGACGCGGGCGCGCGCCTGACCGCCCTGCAGGTGGACGGCGGCGCGACGCGGAACGCGCTGCTCATGCAGATGCAGGCCGACCTGCTCGGCGTGCCGGTTCGCCGCCCGCGCGTCGTGGAGACGACCGCGCTCGGCGCGGGGCTGCTGGCCGGGCTCGCGACGGGCTTCTGGCGATCGCCCCGCGAACTCGCCGCTGCGCGGCGACTCGAACGCGAGTTCCGTCCGCGCCAGGGCGCCGCCTGGCGCCGCCGTGAGGTCGCGCGCTGGCGCGCGGCGCTCTCGATGCTGTTGCGGTGAGCGCGTACGCGCCGCCGCGCGCCCGGGGACCGCAGGCCGCGGCGGCCACCCAATGGGTGGCCGCCGGGCAGCCACGATCGCTCCTGCCGCGGGTCGCGCCGAGCTAGTCGAGCACGCTGACTCGCGCGATCCGGAACGCCTCCCCGCGCGACAGCCGCACGAAGTAGAGCCCCGGCGCGACGGCGTGGCCCTCGCCCAGCCGCGCGACGTGCCGCCCCGCGCCGAGCGCGCCCACCTCGCGCGTGGCGAGGCGCCGGCCGGCCACGTCGAGCAGCTCGAGCCGCGCGGGCGCCCCGTCGGGCAGCGCGAACGCGATGTCGAGCCGGCCACCGGTCAGCGGGTTCGCCGTCGGTCCCTCGAGCGCGAAAGCCGGCGCGGCGCCGCCCTCCACTCCCGTGGTGCCCGCGGGCGTGACGAGCGCGTAGCCGCTCTCGTTGCCGTTCACGTCCACGGCCGACAACTTGTAGTAGCCGCCCGGCGGACCGGGATCGGCGTACGCGGTGTCGCTGCGGGTCGCCACGAGGTTGCCGGGCCCGGGCGTGAAACCGGACGAGCTGCCGCGGTAGAGCCGGTAATACCAGAGGTCGGACTCCGTGTTCGCGCCCCAGTGCAGCGCGGTGACGCCGGCGGAGAACGACGCGGTGAAGGGCGCCGGCGGCGCGGGCGGAAGGTTGTCCACCGAGTAGCCCGAGTCGGGCGCCGAATCGTAGTAGATGCCCGGCGTCAGGGTCGCCGCGCTGACGAAGAACGCCGCGCGATGCAGGCCGCCGGCGTTCGAATCGGCCAGGGTCGGCACCACGAGGTTGTACGCCGTGTCGGTGCGGGCCGCGACGCTGCCGATCTGCTCCCAGCCCGCCGCGGCGAGCTCCGCGAGCCGGGCCGCGGACGCCGAGGCCGCGGCGGCCGCCGCCGGCTTCGCGATCGCCGCCGGCGCGAGCCCGGGCTCGATGCGCCGGAAGACGTCGTAGCGCGCGATCGGGCGGGCGGAACCGAGATAGTCGAAGCCGCTCGCACGGAAGCGCAGCCGCAGCGCGCGGCCCTGGTCGCCGCCGACGTCGGAGATGCCCGCGATCGCGGGGGCGGCCGAGGCGACCACGCGGACGGCCGCGGGCGTCGCGAAGCTGCCGAGCACGCGGCCGTCGCCCTTGTAGCGGGCCGAGAAACTGCGCGGGCCGACGCGCGGCGCGAACAACACCAGCCCCGCGTGGCCCGCGAAGACCGGCGCCGTGCCGAGCAGCGTCGTCCCGTCAAAGAACCGCACCGAGTCGGCGGGCGTACCCGAGCCGGGGGCCACGACCGAGACCGCCGCGTCGAGCGTCATCGGCGCTCCGAGCACGCACGGGCTGGGGCTCACGGTGAGCGCGGTGGTGGTGAACGGCGCGCCGAGGAAGACCGCGACGTTGTTCGTGAACTGCTTCGTCGAAACCACATCGGGCCGGCCGTCGCCGTTCAGGTCGCCGATCGCCAGATCCTGCCCGTTGCTTCCCGAGACGATGTCCGTCTTCGGACCGAACGTGCCCGTGCCCGTCCCGAGCAGGATCGAAACGGTGCTCGAATTGCCGTTCGCGACCGCGAGGTCCAGCCGGCCGTCGCCGTTCAGGTCCGCGGCGCGAACGCACTGGGGTGACAATCCCGTCGGGTAGTCCACCTTGCCGGCGAACGTGCCACTCCCGGCGTTGAGCAGGATGGACACGTTGTGACCGTCGAAGTTCGCGACCGCCAGGTCGGGCCGGCCGTCGCCGTTGAAGTCGGCGATCGCCACCGAGTAGGGCCGTCCGTTCACCGCGTACTCGACATGAGTCGGGAAGGTGTTCGAGGCATCGGCGAGCAGGACCGAGACCGAGTTGGCGAAGATGTTCGTCGTCACGATGTCCGGCCGGCCGTCGGCGTTCAGGTCGGCGATCGCGAGCGAGGTCAACTGCCCTCCGGTCGGATAATCGATCTTCGGCCCGAACGTGCCGGCGCCGGTTCCGAGAAAGACCGAAACAGTGCTCGCTCCGATGTTCGCGACCTCCATGTCGGACCTGCCGTCGCCGTTGATGTCCCGAAGCGCGACGAAGTTCGGCGTGGCGGTCGCGGCGTAGTCCGTTCGGGGACCGAAGCCGCCCGCGCCGTTGCCGAGCATCACCGACATCGTGTTGGCGGTGTAGTTGCTCGTGGCGAGATCCAACGCACCGTCGCCGTTGAGGTCCGCCGACGCCACCGACCGGGGCCCGTTTCCGGTAGCGAAATCGGTCTTCGGCGCAAGACCTCCCGCGCCGTCCCCCAGCAGCACCGAGAGCGTGGCGGCGCCGCTGTTCGCGACCGCGACGTCCGGCCGGCCGTCGCCGTTCAGGTCTCCGATCGCGACCGCCTGCGGGCCCACCCCGGTCGTGACGTCGGTCCGTGGCGCGAAACCTCCCGTCCCACTGCCGAACAGCGCCGTCACCGTCGAGGCGAACAGATTGGCGACCAGGATGTCGGCGCGGCCGTCCCCGTTGGCGTCGGTGACGGTGGAACAGTAGCCGCCACTGCCGGTCGAGTAGTCCGTCCGGGACCCGAAGTTGCCGGCGCCGTCTCCCGGACGCACGGACGTGAGATTCGCGCCGCCGGACGACGAGACGAGATCGGCGCGGCCGTCGCCGTCCACGTCGGCGAACAGCACCGTGAACACCCCGGAGGGGCTGAGGTAGAGCGTCGGCGATCCGAAACCGCCGGCGCCATCGCCGAGCATGACCGCGACGCTCGAGTTGCCCCCTGTCGCGACGCCCAGGTCCGCGACACCGTCGCCGTTCACGTCTCCGACCGCGACCGATCCGGGATTTCCGCCGGTCGGATAGTCCGTCCGCGGCCCGAAGCCGCCCGCCCCGTCGCCGAGGAACAGCGAGACCGAGTTGCCGTAGAAGTTGGCCGACAGCAGGTCGAGCCGGCCGTCGCCGTCGGCGTCCGCGATCGTCACCCCGATCGGGTTGGAGGCGGTCGTGTAGTCGGTCCGGATCCAGCCACCCGCGCCGTTCGCCAGCAGGACCGAGACGCTGTTCGAGTTGCCGTTCGCGCACGAGAGGTCCGGTCGCCCATCGCCGTTCAGGTCGGCGATGACGATCGCCTGCGGCGCGAGCCCGACCGGGATGTCGGTCTTCGCGCCGAAACCGCCGGCGCCGTTGCCGAGCAGCACCGAGACGGTGGCCGCTCCGTAGTTGGCCGTCGCGAGGTCGGGCTTGCCGTCGCCGTTCAGATCGCCGATCGCCACCATGTTCACGGTCGCGCCCGAGACAAAGTCCGATTTGGCCGCGAAGGCGCCGCCCCCCAGTCCGAGCAGAACCGAGACGGTGTTGGAGCTGTAGTTCGCGGTGACGAGGTCGAGCTTTCCGTCGCCGTTCAGATCGCCGGTCGCGACCCAGCGCGGCCCGGGACCGGTCTGCAGCTCCACGCGCGCCGCGACGCCAAAGGCCTGCGCGGAGGCGATAAGCGGCGCGAGGGCGAGGGCCGCGAGGGCGAGAGGGATCGCGCGCACGATGCCGGCCGGCGATCTCCGGGGGGCGCCCGGCGTCGGCTGGCGGTCCACAAGATCGTGTGACGGATGAACAGGTTTCATGGGGCCTCCGGAAGGTCGTCGCAAGGTCGTCGCAAGCTCGTGAATTCTATCGCCCGGGCCAGCCCGCGAAAACGGCAAACTTCGAGTCCTACCGGATTCGTCACCGGATCACGACGAGCGACGCGGACGCCTGCTCCGAGCCCGCGTCGAGCCGTGCGAAGAAGACACCCGCGGCAACGGAGCGTCCCTGGTCGTCGGTGCCGTCCCAGAGGCGCTGGTGCGCTCCCGCGACAAGCTCCCCATCCTGAAGCAACCGCACCCGGCGCCCGGACACGTCGTGAATCGCCAGCCGCACCGTCCGGGTTTGGGGCAACTCGAAGCTGATCGTCGAACGGCCGATGAGCGGATTGGGGTACGGCGCCGCCATCCGGAGGGTGGCGGCGATCGGCATGGGCTCGTCCACGGAGACCGTCGCGTTGAGCGTCGTCTCGAACTTGCTCACGATCATGTTGTTGTCGCCCTGAAAGCCGTGCGACCCTGCGAGCACGACACGGTTCGCGCCGGCGAAGCGCACGGCGGTCCCGTTGGTCGCGAGGCCGGGGAACGTCGCGAAGCCGGCGACCACCGGCGCCGTGCTGCCTGGGGTGAACTGCGCCCAGTGAGCATTGGACCCTGCGGTGCCCCCCACGACGAAATTGCCGTCGCCTCTGAAGTCGATCGCTTCGGCCCAGCCCGAAGTGGCGCCGAAGTCCCGGAACGCGGTCGTCCAAGGACAGGTCGGGTTGCACGGGACGAGGCCGGCATTCGCCGTCCACCGGGCGATCGCCCAGTCGCCGTTCCCGCCGATGAAGCGCGATCCCACCCCGTAGATCCAACCATTCGGCGCGATCGCCAGCGCCTCGAGGTAGTCGTCCCCACCGAGGTTTCGGATCGTCCTGCCGAAGGTGCCGAAGTTCGAATCCACGCCGCCGGCCGGGGTGAATGCCACGAGGGCGAAATCGCCGCCGACGTGCCCGCCCACGACGATCCGCCCACTCGCCTGCACGACGATCGCGGACGCCCAGTGGGTGGGTCCGACCGAGAACTCGTAGAACTGCTTGCCATCGAGGTCGAAGGAGCGGTCGAGCGTGCCGTCGCTGCCGAAGCGGGCCACGCCGAAGACGTTGCGCACTCCGTTGAAGACCGTTCCCGCCACCAGGATCCTGCCGTCCGGCTGCAACGCGATCGCCCAGCCGTAGTCGGCTCCGCCGGCGAAGTCCAGCGCGTTGAATCCGCCGAAACCGAATGAATTGTCGAGGCTGCCGTTGGAGTGGAAGCGGGCGATCATGAAGTTCACGGCGCTGCCGGTTCCGGTGTAACCGGCGACGACGATCCTGCCGTCGGGCTGGACCGCCATCGCGCGGGCGTAGTCGAAGTCGCCGAGTGAGAGTGCGACCCGCCCGTGGACCCCGAAAGAGTTGTCGAGGATGCCGTTCGAGCGGAAACGTGTCAGCGCGAAGTCGGACTCCGTGAACTGGGGGGTCGAAACGGTCCCGGCAAGGACGATCTTTCCATCGGACAGGACCGCGGCGTCGAGCGCGACTTCATGGGAGCCGCGCGGAAACGTCACGTCGTCGAACGCCGCAACCTGCGTGCCGCCACTTTCGAGCACCCCGTTCGCCCACCATTGCCGAAGCCGGCAATCGCCCTCCTTCGGCACGACCGTGAGGACGCGGCCGTCGGCAAGCAGCGACAACGAAGGAGGCTCGAAGATATCCTCGTCGACGAAGACGTCTCCGTCTTCCTGCCACTCCGGGTCGGGAGTGCCGTTGTTATTCAAGCGCAGAGCGCGCGCATCCTTGCCGGGGTCGATCCCGATGATTGCAATCTTTCCCGCCGTGTTGATGTCCACGTCGTGGGCGATCAGCGGCAGGTTCATCTTGCCGTCACCGTCGAAGGACCCGTCGAGTGAGCCATCCGAGCTGTAGTACCGCGCGGCACGTCCTGCTTCGCCCAGGGAACTCCCCTGGCCCACGACGACGATGCGCTGATCCGACGGTTGAATCGCCACGGCAAGAGCCCGGTCGTAGAAGTCGCCGAAGCCCGTCTTCAACCTGCCGTCGCCGTCGAAACTGCCGTCGAGCGAGCCGTCCATATTGAGCCGAGCCAGAGCGAAGTCCTCATCGAGCAGCGAGTAGCCGACCGAGCCGCCCACCATGACCAGCTTGCCGTCGGCCTGAAGAACCGCGTCGTAGCACTCATCGTTCCCACCGAACGCCTGGAATCCGCCGACGCTCGTCTTTCCGTCGCCGCTGAAGCTCGCGTCGGGCGTTCCATCGTAATTGAACCTCGCCGCCGCGAAATCGTAGTCGCCCTGGACAAGGGCCGAACCGGCGACGACGATCTTGCCATCGGGCTGGATCAACACCTTTCGGGCGTAGTTCGCGCCCGGCGCTATCCACGCGGAAGCAAAGCCGTTCTGGCTGAAGCCTTGGTCGAGCGCTCCGAAGCTCAGAAGCCGAACCACCAGGAAGTCCCTGTAGCCGTCATAGTTGCCCTGTCCAGCCACGACGATCTTGCCGTCGCTTTGAACCGCGACGCTGCGAGCGGATACCGGCCCGTCCGGATGCGTGACACTGACCGTGCCATCGCCCCCGAAGCTGACGTCCGGTTCACCATTGGGCAGGCGGCGACAAACCACGATCGAGCTGCCGGAGGTTCCCGCCAGGACGATCTTCCCGTCCGGTGCCACCGCATGACACATGACGTTCTGACCGACGGTCGGGTCGAGGATGCCCGCGAATGCCCCGTCGAGATCCCCGGGCGCGGCCAGCCCCGACGTGGGCGTCCCGGTCAGGAGAACGAGGAACAGGGCGATGCCGCGGGCCATGCGGGCGACATTGCGATGCGCATGACCGGGGAGGAAGCGGTCGAGTCTCGGGGCGACGGAAGCGCTCCGAGCGCCGTGTCTGGGCGTGGCGGGCAACGGGCGGCGAGCCATGGGACACCTCGTGGTTGGAGCGTCGGCGAACGGGCTTCGATGCTCATGCGACGGAAATCTCCGGGAGGTGTCACCCGACCCCGCGGAAATCACCCGCCACGCGCCCATGGCCTTCGGCTAGACTTCCGGCCCACCGCTCATGTCCGATCACGACCGGCCGTCCGAGTCAGGCGACCTCAGCGTTGCGGAGTGGCGCCTCCTGCGCGACCTCTACGGCGAGCTGATCAAGCTGCCGAGGGCCGAGCGCGCCGCATTCGTCGATCGCGCGCTGGCCGGACAGCCCGGGCTCCGGCGGCGGATGGAAGCACTCCTCGAGAGCGCCGAGTCCATGGGCTCTTTCCTCGCGCCGGCGCGGCCCGAGGGCGCGGGCGAGGCTCCCGAGCCCGGAAGCCTCGTCGGTCCGTATCGAATCGTCCGCCCGCTGGGTCAGGGCGGATTCGGCATCGTGTACCTGGCCGAGCAGGATCGTCCGATCCGCCGCCAGGTCGCCCTCAAGCTCATCAAGCCGGGCATGGACACCCGCCTGGTCATCGCGCGTTTCGAGAGCGAGCGCCAGGCGCTCGCCCTCATGGACCATCCCGCGATCGCGCGGGTGTACGACGCGGGCGAGGCGAAGTCGGGACGCCCGTACTTCGCGATGGAGTACTTCCCGGGGCTTCCGATCACCGCCTACTGCGATGCCGAGCGATTGCGGCTGCGGGAGCGGCTCGAGCTGTTCGCCGCGGTCTGCGACGCCGTCCAGCATGCGCACCAGCGCGGCGTCGTCCACCGGGATCTCAAGCCCTCGAACCTGCTCGTGGCGCGCGGTGAGCGCGGAACGACGCTCAAGGTGATCGATTTCGGAATCGGAAAGGCGATCGTTGACACGGCCGACGACCGGAGCCAGATGACGCGTGAGGGCATGGTGCTCGGCACGCTCGGCTACATGAGCCCGGAGCAGGCGGGCGCGATTCGCGCGCACGTGGACACGCGCTCGGACATCTACTCGCTGGGTGTCGTCCTGTACGAGCTGCTCGTGGGCGAACTTCCGTTCGATCGAGCGCGCCTGCAGAACGCCGAATGGAGCGAAGCGATCCGCATCATTCGCGAGGAGGAGCCGCCGGGCCTCGCGGTCCGGTTCGATCGCGGCGCCACCGCGGAGCTGGCCGATCGTCGGGCCTCGGACGAACGCACGCTGCGCCGCCAGCTTCGGGGCGAGCTGGAGTGGATCACGCTGCGCGCGCTGGAGAAGGAACCGGACCGGCGCTACGCCTCGGCGTCCGAACTGGCGGCGGACGTGCGCCGGTACCTCTCCAACGAGCCGGTCCTGGCGCGTGCGCCGAGCGCGGCCTACCGCCTGCGCAAGTTCGCGCGTCGCCACAGGGTGGGCGTGGCGGCGGCGGCGCTGGTGATGCTCGCGATCGTGGCCGGCGGGATCGCGGCGACCATCGGCCTGACGCGGGCGGTGCGCGCCGAACGCGCCGCCGGGCGCGAGTCCGCGGCGGCGAGGCAGGTTTCGGATTTCCTCGTCGAGCTGTTCGCGGCGGCGGGTCCCGATCGGGCGCGCGGACAGTCGCTGACCGCGCCCATGCTGCTCGACGAGGGCACCCGGCGCATCCGCGGCACGCCACTGGACGACACGGTGGTCCGGGCGAGGCTGCTGACCGCGATGGGCACCGCGCACCTCAACATCGCGCTCGACGATCAGGGCCTGACGCTCCTGCGGGAGGCGCTCGCACTGGTGGACTCGGGCCCGGCGCCCGAGACGCGACTCGTGGTCCGTCAGCTCTACGAACTGGCCCATGGACTCCGCGTGGCGGGCCGCAGGCACGACCCGGAAATCAGCGCGCTGATGGATCGCGCGCTCGGGACGCTCGAGCGGTCGCGCGACCCTGACCCGGACCTCGTGGCCCGGTGCCTGCGGGTCAAGGGGCAGTGGCTCAACGACCGGGGCGACTCGAAGCAGGCCGACTCCGTCCTCGCGAAGGCGATGGCACTCGTGGAGTCCACCGTTCGTCCCGACACGTTCGAGCTGATCAGCCTGAACGCCTCGCGCGGCCACATCGCCCGCAACGATGGTCGTTACGCCGATCAGGAAAGCTTCTACCGGCGCGCCCTTTCATTGTCCGAGGCGAGCCGTCGCTGGCCGAGTTGGACCGTGAACCTCCACCAGCGAATGGCCGAGTTCTACGGTGGGCGCAACGACACGGCGCGGGCCGTCGCTCACGCCGACGCCGGCGTCGCACTCGCGCGTGGGATCTACCCACCGGACCACCCCGGGATCGCCGGCGCACTCGATGGCAAGGTCGAGGCGCTCATCAGTCTCGGACGCTATCGCGATGCGATCGCGGCCGGAGAGGAGGCGGTGGCGATACTCAGGAAGTCCGGCCGGGAACCTGATCTGGCGATTCCGCTCAACACGCTCGGCATCCTGCACCTCGCGGTTGGAAATGTCGCCGCCGCCGTCTCGCGCTCGGAGGAGTCCTGGCGCATCCGGGCGGGACTCTACGGCCTCCACAGTCTGCGCACGGCCGAGGTCCAGATGAACCTGGCACGGGCCCTCGCCAGCGCGGGCCACACGGCCCGTGCGGAGTCGGCGTTCCGCCAGGTGATCGCGACCTTCGATCGCGAGGATCCGGCCAACGTCCTCAACGCGGAGGCCTGCGGCAGCTACGCGAGCGTGCTGCGCGACGCGGGCCGCTTCGCGGCGGCCGATCGCATGTACGAAAGGGCCGAGGGCCTGCTGGATTCGTCCGACGCGGGACGCCGGCGCTCGCGAGCCGTGTACGTCGCCGAACGTGGCTACCTGAGGTCGCTCGAGCAACGGCACGCCGATGCCGAGGCGATGCTGGCGCGTGCGATCCGGCTCTGGCGAGGCGACTCCGGCGAGACCGGGCCCGACCTTGCGACGATCACCCTGACGTGGGCCGCGGTCCGGGTTCGTGGCGGCAATCTGGCGGGCGCGAGGGAAAAGCTTCGCGAAGCGCGACTGTGGGGAGCGACCGGGGACGCGATCTCTCGCTACGAGGAGCTGGCCCCGCTCCTGTCACCTCCGGGATAGGTTTCGTTCGCGGGCGGCCCCGTGGGGAACTCCGCGTGGGAGGCATCGAGGAGGGCCGCTCCCGCCGCGCCGCGGCGGGCGACGTCACGGAACCCGGTGACTACGCTCCCGCCGCCTCGTCCTCCGCTCGTCCGGATTCCGAGTAGAGCCAGACTCGCGCGAACTCCCAGTCACGGAGGACCGTGCTCTTCGACGTGTCGAGCACTCCGGCCACCTCCTCCACGCTGAGCCCCGCGTAGAAGCGCAGCCTGACCACCTGCGCGGCCCGCTCGTCGATCCGCGCGAGACGCTCGATCGCCCGATCCAGCACCAGCACGGCTTCCGGATCGCGATCGTCGGCCAGTTCGGCGACCTGCGGCAGGTCCAGCGGGACCTTCTTCGCGGGCCGCCCGGCCTCGTCCCCTCCCCGCTTCACGCGCCCGCGCGCCCGCGCGCGCTCGATGAGAATGCGGCGCATCGCCTCGGCGGCGGCGGCGAAGAAGTGGCCGCGGTTCCGCCACGCCGGATCGCCGTGGGACAGCCGCAAGTAGGCCTCGTGCACGAGCTCGGTGGATTGCAGCGTCTGCCCCTGCCGTTCCCGCAGCATTCGCGAATGCGCGATCGCCCGCAGCTCGTCGTAGACCTGCGCGAAGAAGGCGTCCGAACCCCCGGGCTCGTCACGCTCTTTTTCATCCATGGTCGTCCCCCGGGCCGGGCGCGAACCGGCGCCGTCAGCCCTTGCTCGCCACCCCGGTCAGGTGTCCCTGCCACTCGGGCGAGAGATCGGGGCAGCGCGCGATCGCCGCGGCGGCGGCCGGGTCGCGGTCGAGTCCGGCGCGCAGCCGGAAGACACGCGCCACGCTCAACGACGGATTCGGCCTCTCGATCAGACGGTACGTGTCGCCGCAGGCCAGCGATCCCTCGCGCACGACCCGGTGGTACCAACCGATGCGAATGCTTTCGGTCGCGAGCGCGACCATGCGCGGCTCGTTCCACCAGCGCGAGATGCCGGCGCACGGGCCGCGCGGCTGCGAGACCTGCAGCGTCACGCCGCCGGCTTCGAAGACGTCGCCGATGCACACGCCCGATTCGTCGAAGCCTTCGACGGTGAGGTTCTCGCCCAGGCCGCCCGGGCCCATCGCCTCGAGTCCCGGGACCTCTCGCCATTTCGGGTAGTGCGCGGCCGCGTAGGCGAGCACCGCCTGTTGCGGCCCCCCGTGCACGGCCAGGTCGGCCTGCTCGTCACCCTCGAGGCCGAGGGCGGTCACCCGCACGGGCCCCTCGCGCTCGTCCTTGCCGTAGGCCGAACGCCAGGTGCGGTCCGCGTGCCGGTCCCAGTCCGGGCGCGCCCGCTCGCGCGCGCGGCCGGTGCGAACCGAGACGATGGTTCCCGCGCTCACACCACCAGCACCGCGTCGAGCCAGGCGGCGAGGTCGCGGATCACCGCCTCTCGCCCGGTGTCGTTGAAGGGCTCGTGACGGACGTCCTTGAGCGTCACGAAGCGCATCATGCCGTGCGGGCAGGCGCCCGCGAACTCGAGCGCGCCCTTCGGGTCCACGATCCGATCGGCCATGCCCTGCAGGATCAGCGTCGGCACCTGCAGCGTGCGCGCCTCCCGCAGGCAGCGCTGGCGCGCCTCGTTGAACGCGAAGTAAAGGCGCGGGCTGATTCGGTCGTGCACGCGTGGATCCTCGCGATAGGCCTTCACCACCTCGGGATCGCTCGAGAGTCCGTCGGGGTCGAGACCGTTCGCGAACCCCGTGCTCGGCGCGGTGGCGCGCGCGACGTTCGCGAGCGTGAGCTTCCACCAGGGAGGAGCGGGAATGCGCAGCGCGGGCGCGCTCACCACCAGGGCGAGCAGTTCGCGCGGGTGGGCGAGCGCGTAGTCGAGGGCGAGCACCGCCCCCATGCTGTGCCCGAGCAGGATGCGCGGCAGGTCGGCCGGCTGGTCCGGCAGCCCGCGCGGGGCGGTGAACATGGCCGGCAGCACCTGTTCGCGGACGGCGACCCAGGAGGGCATGTCGCCGCGCGGGCCGGGCGCCTCGCCATGGCCGGGCAGGTCGAGCGCGACGACCGTGCAGCGGGCGCGCACCATGTCGGAGGCGAACGCCGCGTAGCGGCCGCTGTGATCTCCCAGCCCGTGCACGACGGCGATCACCGCGCGCGGGCGCTCGGCGCACCAGACGCGGCCGGGCAGGACCGTCGCCCGATCCACCCGGACCTCGATGCCGATCGCGGGAACGTCGCCGTTGGCGGGATTCATCGCGAGCCGGACCCGCCCTTGCCCTGCCCTTCGTCCTCGTCCAGGTCGTCGTCCTCCGGCGAGTCGTCGCCGGCTCCGTCGCCGTCCTCGTCCTCGTCGTCTTCGTCGTCCTCGGTCTCGATCACGATCTGGTCGGCCGGGAAGGAGCGGAAGACGAGCTCGGTCGAGGCGAAGGTCGAGCCGGTGTTCTTCACCAGCGTCGTCACCTGGTCGAACATGGCCGGCAGGTCGTCGGTCGCGAGCGTCGCGAGCGGGTGCACGACCACGGACCACAGTTCGTTGTTGCGCATCGCGTAGCGGGCGTCCAGGGCGCGGTCGTAGTTGGCCTGCAGCAGCACGTGCAGCAGGTCCGGCTCAAGCTCCTCGACCACGCCGATGGGCGACATGATGCGCATGCGGTCGTGCTCGTCGTCGCTGAAGACGAAAACGGGCACTTCGTTGCGCACGCCCCGCCAGAAGCCCGGCTGGCCTTCGAGGTCGGTGAGGTACGAATCGAGGAGCTTGCCCATCGCCTGAGTCGTCATGCCGGGCGCATATTGGGGCAAGCGCGCCCAAAACGCACGCGCGATCCCGCGGGCGAGTGGCGGCGGAAGGTCCGGGACTCGCGCCGCGCGGGGCGGGCGCGCATGCCACGCGCGCGGAGCGCCACGCGAAGCGCCCGGGAACGCGCGACCGCCTCCGCGCCGGGTCCGCGAATCGGCTAGACTGCGGCTCCCGCCGCGTTCGACCTTCCTTCAGGAAAGCTCATGCCGCTCACGCCCGACGATCCGCCGACCAAGTCGCGCCTCATCATTCCCGGCGCCGGGGAGCCCGCCGAGAAGCCCCGCATCATCCTGCCGCCCGGAACCGTGCGCGAGAGCGCCGAGGACCTGCCCGAGTACCCGCGGCTGCGGCAGCTCATGATCCTGCCCGTGCGCGACGGCGAGCGCGAGCTGCTGGTCGTCAACGACCCGATGGGCATCGTCCCGGGGCAGCCCGTGCTGCCGCTGGAATCGCTGGCGGTCCTGCAGCTGCTGGACGGCACGGTTTCGCTCACCGACATCAGCGCCGCGGTCATGAGCGAGAGCAAGGACCTGCGCGTGGGCAACATGATCCGCGACTTCATCGCGCAGCTCGACGAGCTGCTGATGCTCGAGTCGCCGCGCTTCGAACGCGCGCTCGCCGAGGCACGGGCCCGCTACCACGCGCTCGAGATCCGCCCGGCCGCGCTCGAAGGCGTTTCGTACCCGGCCGAACGCGAGGCGCTGGAGACGATGCTCGATGAGCACTTTGCCGGGGCGGCGGCCGCCCGCGACGCCGCGGGTTCCGCCGCGGCGGGCGCGACGGTCCCCCGTGCCGTGCTGGCGCCGCACCTCGATCCGCGCCGCGAGGGCGCGCTCATGGCGAGGGCCTTCCTCGAGATTCCCGTTCCCCCTCCGGCGCCGCTGCGGGTGGTGATCCTCGGCACGGGGCACAATCTCGTCGGCGAGTTCTTCGCGCTCACGCGCAAGCATTTCCAGACGCCGCTCGGCAAGGCGATGACCGACACCGCGTTCGTGGACCGCGTCGCCGCGAAGCTCGGCGAGTCCGCGTATCGCGGCGAACTGGCGCACCGCGACGAGCACTCGATCGAGTTCCAGGTGCTCTACCTGCAGCGCCGCCTCGGCGGCGCCCCGTTCACGATCGTTCCCATTCTGTGCGGCGGCTTCCACCGCCTGCTGGACGAAGGCCGCACCCCGCGCGAGGACGAGACGGTCGGCGCGCTCGTCGAAGCGCTGCGGGAGGCCGAGTCGGCGCTCGGCGGGACGACGGTCTACGTCGCGGGCGTGGATTTCTCCCATGTCGGCCCGCGCTTCGGCGATCCCCGCGTGGTGGACGAGGTCCGGACCGAGGTGCGCCGCGTGGACGAGGCCGCGATCGCCGCCGCGGCGTCGGGCGACGCGGACGGCTGGTTCGGCGGCATCGCGGCGCAGGACGACGCGACGCGCATCTGCGGCTTCGCGCCGACCTACGTGATGCTGCGCGCCGCCGCTCCCGGAGCGGGCCGTTCGCTCGGCTACGCGCAGAGCGAGGAGCGCGACTCGAGCCTGGTGAGCGTCGCGGCCATGGCATGGCCGTGACCGGGCCCGCGGCCCGTTTGCGGCCGCGTCGAGCGGGCGACTAACCTGCCGGTTCCATGGCCGCCTGGCTCTTCAAGACGGAACCCTCGGACTACGCCTTCGCCGACCTGGTGCGCGACCGGCGGGCGGTCTGGGAGGGGATCTCGAACGCCCTCGCGCTGATCCACCTGCGCAAGGTGAAGAAGGGTGACGTGGTCGTGATCTACCACACCGGCGCCGAGAAGCGCGCCGTCGGCCTGGCGTACGCCGCCGGCGACCCGTACACGGACCCGAAGCTGAAGGACCCGAAGCGCGCCGTCGTGGACCTCTCCCCCGGCCAGTCGCTGCCCTCGCCCGTGCCGCTCGCGACCTTCAAGACGGACCTCGTGCTGCGTGCGACCGAGTTGGTGCGCAACTCGCGCCTGTCGGTGATGCCGCTCTCGGACGTGCAGCTCGCGCGACTCCTGCAGCTCGCGGGAGCCTGGACGTCGTGACGCGCGAGCAGGCCCGCCGGAGAATCGGGCAGCTCGCGGCGGAGATCCGTGAGCACGACTACCGCTACTACGCGCTCGACAAGCCCGGCATCTCCGACGCCGCGTACGACCGCCTGTTCCGCGAACTGCGCGAGCTCGAGGAGTCCCACCCGGAGCTGCGCGCGCCCGACTCGCCCACGCTGCGCGTCGGCGGCGCGCTGCGGGCCGCCTTTCGGAAGGTGAAGCACACGAGCGCGATGGGCTCGCTCGATTCGATCATGAACGAGCAGGAGGCGCGCGAGTTCGACGCGCGGGTCAGGAAGGGGCTCGGACTCGACGAGGGCCTGTTCGCGGGCGAGGTGGTCTATTCCGCCGAGCCCAAGTTCGACGGGCTGAGCATCGAGCTCGTCTACGAAGACGGCGTGCTCGTGCGCGGCTCGACGCGCGGCGACGGCGAGACCGGCGAGGACGTGACCGAGAACCTGCGCACGATCCGCGCGATCCCGCTCCGCCTGCGCGAGGAGGGCCCCGCGGGCGGGCGGCGCGGGCAACTCGCGGTGCGTGGCGAGGCGCTCATGCCGCTGCTCGAGTTCGAGGCGCTCAACCGGCGCCTCATCGAGGACGACGAGGAACCGTTCGCCAACGCGCGCAACGCGGCCGCCGGCACCGTGCGGCAGCTCGACCCGGCGCTCACCGCCTCCCGCCGGCTCGACTTCTACGCCTACGACCTGCTCTCCGCCGACGAAGCCGGGTTCGACACGCAGCTCGATCTGCTCGAAGGGCTGCGCGCGTGGGGATTCCGCGTCGAGCGCTCGTCGCGCCGCTGCGAGGGCATCGAAGCGGTGGTCGCCTATCACGCGGCGATGGCCGCGAAGCGCGACACGCTGCCCTACGAGATCGACGGCGTGGTGCTCAAGGTGAACGACCGCACGACGCACGCGCGGCTGGGCGTGCGCTCGCGCTCGCCGCGCTACGCGTTCGCGTTCAAGTTTCCGCCGCGCGAGGAGATCACGAAGGTGCTCGACATCGTCGTGCAGGTCGGCCGCACCGGAAAGCTCACGCCGGTCGCTCAGCTCCAGCCCGTGGACGTCTCCGGGGTCACCGTCTCGCGGGCGACGCTGCACAACCAGGACGAGATCGACCGCAAGGACGTGCGTGTCGGCGACACGGTGCGCGTGCGGCGCGCCGGCGACGTGATCCCCGAGGTCGTCGAGGTGCTGGTGGACCGGCGCCCGCGCGGCACGAAGGCGTTCGTCCTGCCCGAGGCGTGCCCGGTGTGCGGCGCGAAGGTGGTGCGCGAGGGGGCTTCGCACCTGTGCACGAACGGCCTGTCGTGCCCGGCGCAGCTCGAGCGCCACCTGACGCACTTCACCTCGCGCGGGGCCATGGACATCGTCGGGCTCGGCGACAAGACGGTGAAGCAGCTGATCGAGAAGGGCCTCATCAGGGACCTCGCCGACATCTATCACCTGACGCCCATTGACCTCGTCGGCCTCGAGGGGTTCGCCGAGAAGTCCATCGAGAACCTGTCGGCGGCGATCGAGGCGAGCAAGAAGCCGCGGCTCGACCGGTTCCTGTTCGCGCTCGGCATCGAGCACGTCGGAGCCACCGTCGCCGGCCTGCTGGCGGGCCACTTCGGCGCGCTGTCCGGCGTCATGGACGCGCGCGAGGAGGAGCTGCAGGAGATTCGCGGCATCGGGCCCGAGGTCGCCGAGAGCGTCCACCATTTCTTCTCGAACCAGCGCACGCGGCGCGTCCTCGAGCGGCTGCTGAAGGCCGGAGTGCGGCCGGTCGCCGAGGCGCGGCCGCCGGGCCCGCAGCCGCTGGACGGCGAGACGGTCGTGTTCACCGGCGGCCTCGAGACCATGCCGCGTCCCGACGCCCAGCGCCTCGCCGAACGCGCGGGCGCGAAGGTCACCTCGGGCGTCAACCGCAAGGTCACGCTGGTCGTGGCCGGCCCCGGCGCCGGCAGCAAGCTCGAGGACGCGCAGCGGCTCGGCATCCAGGTCATCAGCGAAGCCGAGTTCCTCAAGCGGGTCGGGGCACACCGATGACCAACGCCGAGATCGGGCGGGTGCTCGAGCGGCTCGCCGTCCGCCTCGAGATCGAGGGGGCGAATCCGTTCCGGGTTCGCGCCTATCGCGAGGCCGGGCGCATCGTCGGAGCGCATCCCGAGGCGATGAGCGCGATCGCCGGCACGCCCGGCGCGCTCGAGGAGATCAAGGGCATCGGCAAGGATCTCGCGGGCAAGATCCGCGACCTGGTCGGCACCGGGCGCACGGAGCTCGACGACGAGTTGCGAGCGAAGATCCCCGACGCGGTGGTGGACTTCACCGAACTGCAGGGCCTGGGTCCCAGGCGCGTGAAGGCGCTGTTCGAGACGCTCGGCATTCGCGACCGCGCCGCGCTGGAGAAGGCGGCGAAGGGCGGAAAGCTGCGCGACCTGCCCGGCTTCGGCGAGAAGGTCGAGCAGAACGTGCTCAAGGCGCTCGCCACCGCGAGCCAGTGGTCGGGCCGCACGCTGCTGGCGGCGGCCTGGCCGCTCGCGCACGCGCTGCGAGACCACGTCGCCGCCGTGAAGGGTGTCAAGCAGGTCGAGCTGGCGGGTTCGTTCCGCCGCCGCAGCGAGACCATCGGCGATCTCGACCTGCTGGTGACGGGCGGCGACCCCGGGAGCGTGATGACGGCGTTCACCGGCCACGAATCGGTCGCCGAGACGATCGCGCGGGGCGACACCAAGTGCAGCGTGCGGCTCAGGGACGGGCTGCAGGTGGACCTGCGGCTGGTGCCGCCCGAGAGCTTCGGCGCCGCGCTGCTCTACTTCACGGGCTCGAAGGCGCACAACATCGAGCTGCGCAAGCTGGCGATCGAGAAGGGCTGGAGCCTCAACGAATACGGGCTCACGAAGGGCGCGAAGCTGCTGGCCGGGCGGACCGAGGAGGAGGTTTACGCGAAGCTGGGCCTCGCCTGGATCCCGCCCGAGCTGCGCGAGGCGCGGGACGAGATCGCGCTCGCCCGCGACGGCGAGCTGCCCCGGCTCGTCGAGACCGCCGACCTGCGTGGCGACCTGCACATGCACACGACCCGCAGCGACGGCCGTGATTCCATTGACGGAATGGTCGAGGCGGCGAAGGCGCGCGGCTACGCGTACGTCGCGATCACCGAGCACTCGAAGGCGCTGGCGATGGCGAACGGCTTCGACGCCGCGCGCGTGCGGCGTTCGGTCGTCGAGATCGAGGAGGCGCGCGCCCGCCACCCCGGGTTCCACATCCTGCACGGGCTGGAGGTGGACATCCTCGGCGACGGCGCGCTCGACCTGGACGACGAGACGCTGGCGCTGCTCGACTGGGTGATCGTCTCGATCCACTCGAAGTTCGAGATGACGCCCGAGGCCGCGACCGAACGCGCGGTTCGCGCCGTGTCGAACCCGCACGTCCACGCGTTCGGGCATCCGAGCGGGCGGCTCATCGGCTCGCGCGAAGGCGTGCCGTTCGACATCGAGACCGTCGCCCGGGCGGCGGCCGCGAACGGGGTGCTCATGGAGATCAACGCCTCGCCCGACCGGCTGGACCTGAACGACGCGCACGCGAGGGCCGCGAAGGCGCTCGGCTGCCGGTTCGTGATTGACACCGACGCGCATTCGACGGGCCAGCTCGACCAGATGCGCTTCGGCGTCTTCCAGGCGCGCCGCGCGGGGCTGACGCGCAACGACGTGCTCAACACGAAGCCCTGGACACGCCTGGAGCTGCACCTGGAGAAGGCCGCACGGCGCTCGCGCAAGCCGGCGGGCGCCGCGCGCCGGCGACCCTCCGCGGGCCGCACGAAGCCGTAGCGGCGCGCCGACGCGGAGCCTCGCCGGCGCGCGCTCCGGCGGATCAGCCGAGCTTCTCGGCGATGCTCTTGGCCTGCAGGAACAGCAGCAGGTAGTCGCGGCCTCCGGCCTTCGAATCGGTGCCGCTCATGTTGAAGCCGCCGAACGGGTGGCAGCCGACCATCGCGCCCGTGCACTTGCGGTTCAGGTAGAGGTTGCCGACGAAGAACTCCTCGCGGGCGCGCTGCAGCTTCGCCGGGTTCTTCGTGAAGACCGCGCCGGTGAGCCCGTACTCGGTGTTGTTCGCGATCGCCAGCGCGTCGTCGAAGTCCTTCGCGCGAATGATCGCCAGCACGGGTCCGAAGATCTCCTCGAGCGCGATGCGCGCGGTCGGCGCGACGTCGTCGAACACGGTCGGCTGCACGAACCAGCCTTCCGCGCCGCTCACGCGGCCGCCGCCCGTCAGCAGGCGGCCTTCCTGCTTCCCCACCTCGAGGTACTCGAGAATCGTCTTCATCGCGCGGTCGCTCGCGACCGGGCCCATGTAGGTCCCGTGGACGGCCGGGTCGCCGACCTTCACGAACCGGGCGATCTGCGCCATGAGCTTCTCGACGAACGCGTCGTGGACCCGGTCCACCACGATCGCGCGCGAGCAGGCCGAGCACTTCTGACCCTGGAAGCCGAAGGCCGACTGCGCCACCCCGAGGGCGGCCGCGTCGAGGTCGGCCTCGTCGTCCACGATGATGCCGTCTTTGCCGCCCATCTCGGCGACCACGCGCTTGAGCCACCGCTGCCCGGGCACGACGTCGGCGGCCAGCTTGTTGATGCCGATGCCGACCGCCTTCGAGCCCGTGAACGACACGAAGCGCGTCAGCGGGTGGCGCACGATCGTGTCGCCCACGACCGCGCCGCCGCCGGTGACGAAGTTGAGGACGCCGGCCGGCAGGCCCACCTCCTCCATGAGCGCGAAGAACTGCCAGGCGATCCCGGGCGTGTCGCTCGCCGGCTTGAGCACCACCGTGTTGCCGGTGACGATCGCCGCGGTGCTCATGCCGACGCAGATCGCGAGCGGAAAGTTCCACGGCGGAATCACCGCGCCGACGCCGATCGGCAGGTAGACCAGCGAATCCTTCTCGCCCGGCATCTGGTGAACCGGCTGCGGCGCGTCGTAGCGCAGCATCTCGCGGGCGTAGAACTCCATGAAGTCGATCGCCTCGGCGGTGTCGGCGTCGGCCTCCGCCCAGCTCTTGCCGATCTCGAGCACCATCCAGGCCGAGAAATGGTGGCGGCGCTCGCGCATGCGCTTCGCGGCCTCGATCAGGTACGCGGCGCGCTCGGCGGCCGGGACGCGCGCCCAGCCCGGGAACGCGCGGTACGCCGCCTCGATCGCCTGCCGCGCCTGCTCGGCGCTCCCCGACTGGAAGGTGCCGAGCACCTCCGCGGGCTTCGCGGGGTTCGTCGAGGCGAACGTCTTCCCGCCCTGGATCCGCTCCCCGCCGATGACGAGCGGATACTCGCGACCGAAGCCGGCGCGGACTTCGTCGAGCGCCTTCTCGAACGCCGCGCGATGCTGCGGCTGGCTGAAGTCCACGTAGGTCGTCGGCGAGTATTCGGGCAGGGTGCGCGCGTCGGCGGGCGCGAGTGCGCCGGTGGTGGCGGGATTCATGATCTTCCTCCGTCGGGAACGGCCGTGCGTGCGCGGCCGGTGTCGCTCGTGCGGGCGGGTTCGCGTGGCGAGTCTAGCCCGCGCCGTTCGGGAACCGCCAGCGAGGGGTGGCCGATGCGCGCGGGGCGCGGCCGGCATGTCCGGCCGCGCCCCGGTGCGTCCGCCTCGTCCGGATCACGGCGCAATGGCCCGCGGCCACCCCCGAGGGTGGCCGCCAGGTGATCGACGCCCGTGTTGACTGGTGTCGCTCCGCGCTCAGCGCGCCAGGACGACCCGGCAGCGCGCCTCGCCGCCGGGCGCGGTCGCGCGCGCGAAATAAACGCCGCTCGGAGCCCTGCGTCCGGCGTCGTCGGCGCCGTCCCACGAAATCGCGCCCGTCCAGGCGGCGGCGGAGCGGCTGCCCAGGTCGCGCACGAGGCGGCCGCGCATGTCGTAGACGCGCACGGAGACCAGCCCGGGGCCCGCCGACGTTAGAGCGAGCGTCACGAGTCCGCGCGCCGGCGAGGGATACGCCGACAGGCGCAGCCCGGGACGCGTGCCGGGACCGGGCGGCACCCCGGTGTTGCTCGTCCAGGCGATGCGCTCGATGCGGCCCGTGTTCCGGAAACCCTCGAAGTACTGGCGGCAAAGCCAGAGCGCCCCGTCCGGCCCCACCCGGAAATCGGACACGCTCTCGAAGCCGGAAGCCCAGATGCCGGCGTCCGCCTGTCCCGAGTCGGGCGTCGCGATCACCCAGGCCGAGCCGTTCCACTCGAGGCGGTAGACGTTGCCCGAGTAGTACTCGGCGAAGAAGAGGTCGCCCTCGTAGCGGTTCGGAAAGTTCTGCCCGCCCAGCTGGGCGTGGTACGCGCCGCCGCTGATGATCGCCGCTCCCGGGAGCGCGGTGCGGTCGTAGGCGTAAATCGGCCCGACCGAGGACGGCTCGGAGCCACCGCAGCCCATGTAGGCCGTGGGGCCTTCACGCCAGGGCCAGCCGAAGTTGGAACCCGCCGGGGCGATGTCCACGCCGGAGCCGCCCGGCAGCGCGAGCAGGTCCATCTCCTCCCACTCGGACAGCCCCACGTCGCCGATCACGAGGCAGTGGCGCACCGGGTCCACCTGGAAGCGGAACGGGTTCCGCAGGCCGTAGGCGTAGACGAGGCGCGCGTTCGAATCCGGATTCGCCACGTACGGGTTGTCCACCGGGGTGACCTGCGCGAAGAAGGCGCTGCCGGGGCCCGGGGGGAGCCCCGAGGTTCGCAATCGCAGCACCTTGCCCTTGAGCGCCGTGAGCACCTGGGCGGAGCAGTTGTCGGCGTCCTCTCCCAGGCTCACGTAGAGCATTCCGTCGGTGCCGAAGCGCACCGTGCCGCCGTTGTGGTTCGAGGCGTTGTCGGGAATGTTCGAGAGCAGGTCGTAGCGCGACGCGGGATCGGCCGTCATCTCGCCATTGCCCGTGCCGTTCAGGTCGCCGGTCAGGGTCCAGCGGCTGATGCGGATGACGTTTCCCGTCGAGGTCTGGTGCGTGTAGAGGTAGGGCCTGGCCGGGAACTGCGGGTCCACCGCGACGCCGAGCAGGCCTTCCTCGCCGCCGATCGTGACGTTCGGCACCGTCATGACCGGGCTGGCCGGAACCTGGCCGTTCACGAGCAGGTGGATTTCGCCGCTGTACTGCTCGACGAACACCAGCCGTCCGTCGGGCAGGAAGTCGAAGGCGACGGGCAGGTCGAGGCCCTGGGACACGACGCTGTCGGTGAATCCCGGTACGAGGACCTGGGCGCGCGTGGCATGGGGCGCGAGCGCGAACAGCGCGAGCGCGAACGAGGCAAGGCGAGGATGCAGTTTCATGGCGCAAATACTAGCCCAGCGCGCGACCCGGTGACCAGCGGGCGCCGCGACCCGGCGCCCTCGCTCACGGCCTTTCGGGGTGGAATGCCCCGATTGCGGCGAACGGTCGTGCACGCCGATACTGTGGCGCATGCGTAAAGACTTCCGCGGGCACGCGCGGTCGAGGACATCGCGAGGCCGGAGCTGAACCGGCCGGCCGCCTTCGGCGCGCTGGTCGTCGGCGCGGGAGTCAATGGTCTGGCGACGGCCTGGCACCTGGCCCGCCGGGGCGTTCCGCGCGTGGCGCTCGTGGAACGGTTCCGCCCCGGGCACGATCACGGCAGCTCGCACGGCCACTCGCGCATCACCCGCAGCACGTACGGCGACCCGCTGTGGGTCCGCCTGATGCAGGTCGCGCACGCCGAGGAATGGCCGCGGCTCGAGGCCGACGCGGGCGAACGGCTGCTCCACCCGACCCCGGGGCTGTTCTTCGGTCCCCCCGACGGGCCGTTCGAACAGTACGCCGCGGCCGTCGCGGCGGTCGGGGCGGACGTCGAGCGGCTCGATGCGGAGCAGGCGCGACGCCGCTTTCCACTCTTTCGCTTCGACGGCGCCGCGGGCGCGCTCGCGGACCGCACCGCGGCGCTCGTCGCGGCCGATACCACGATTCGCGCGCTCGCGCGCCGCTGCGTGGTCGAGGGCGTGCACGTGCTGGATCGCACGCGGGTCACGGGCATCGGCTGGGATGCGCGGCCCTTCGCGGTCGAAACCGACCGCGGCTCGCTGCTCGCCGAGCGTCTCGTGATCGCGGCCGGGCCGTGGACGCGGGCGCTCGTGCCCGCCCTCGCGCCACGTCTGACGGTCCGGCGGCAGAGCATCGGCTTCTTCGCTCTCGAGGCGCCGGCTGAAGACCTTCGCCCCGGCGCCTTCCCAGTCTGGGTTCACCTCGGGCCCGGCGCGAACGGAACCCGGTACGGGCTGCCGGAGTTCGGCCGGCAGGGCGTGAAGATCGGCCTGCACGAGGTGGCCGGGGAGTCGCAGGATCCCGACGCGCCCGCGGCGCCGGACGAGCCGACCCTCGCGCGCCTGCGGGAGGTCGCCGAGGAGCTGTTCGCCGTCCGGGTCCGCGAGCGGCTGCACGCGGAAACCTGCTTCTACACGAGCACCGAGAGCGAGGACTTCGTGCTCGACGAGATCCCCGGCGCCTCCGGAGCGGTCGTGCTTTCGGCCTGCTCGGGGCACGGCTTCAAGTTCGCGCCGCTGATGGGCCGGCTGGCGGCCGAGATGGTGTGCGAGGGCCGCACCACGCTCGCGGACTTCGAGCGAGACAGGAACCGGTTCCGGATCCGCTTCCAGAGCCACTGAAACGCAGCGCGCGGCCGTTTTCATTGGCCCCGCCGTCGGTTCATGTCACAACACACGTCACGCGGGTGTCAATCCTCGGAGTCCTTCCCGAGGCTTGCGGACTCCAATGGACGTGCGTCGCGGAGCCCGGGCCTCGTGCTTCCCCCTGAGGTCGGGGTTCCGCGCCACTCCCGAAGCGCCGTTCTCGCCGCCGCACCGTCTCCGTCGAACCGACGGAGCGCACCCTGGAGAGTTCATGAAGCAGGTCATCCGCCCCGCTCTCGGCGCCTCGGCGCTGCTCCTGATCGCCGCGTCGGCCGCCCCCGCCGCACCCATCAAGTACGCCGTGGACCGGAACCACTCCGACGTGGGCTTCAGCGTGCGCCACATCTTCACCAAGGTGCAGGGCCGCTTCAGCGACTTTCAGGGCACCATCGTCTTCGACGACAAGGACGCTTCGAAGATCGCCGTGGACGCATCGGCGGTCGCTTCGAGCATCACGACGCAGAACGAGCGCCGGGACGGCCACCTCAAGTCGCCCGACTTCTTCGACGCCGAGAAGTATCCGGCGCTGTCCTTCAAGAGCACCAAGGTCACGGCGAACGGCCAGAACAAGTACAAGATCGCCGGCGATCTCACGATGCGCGGCGTGACGAAGCCGGTCGTTTTCGACGCCGAGTTCTTCGGAGCCGGCCCCGCCGGCAAGGGCAACAAGGCGGGCTTCGCCGCGACCGCGGTCGTCAACCGCAAGGACTTCGGTATCAACTGGAACCAGGCGCTCGACAACGGCGGCATGGTGCTCAGCGACGACGTCACCATCAACCTGAACATCGAGGCGAACCAGGTGGTCGAGGAAGCCACGAACGTCCAGAAGTAACGGCACCTCGCACGACATCGCCACGCGGCGGGGCCCTTCGCGGGCCCCGCCGTTCGCGTTTACGTGCGGACGCGCACCTGCGCCGATCGCACGCCCGGGCCGCGCACCGCCTTGCGACCGTCCGGAGCGGAGCGCATGCTGCGGACGATTCCGCGAGGCGCTTCCATCGCGCCTCCCACCCGGGCCTCAACCGCGCCGGCAGCGACCGGCGCCTCGAGGAAACGCATGCCCCGACCGTTCGCCCGACCCGCCCTCGCAGCCGCCTTTGTGATCGTCTGCGCCGCGCTGCCCGCGCTCGCCGACGAGGGCATGTGGACGTTCGACAACCCGCCGCTTTCGCTGCTCGAAGCCCGCTACGGCTTCACTCCCACGCCGCAATGGCTCGAGCATCTGCAGCGCGCTAGCGTCAGCTTCGGCGGCGGCTCGGGCGCGTTCGTCTCGCCCGACGGGCTCGTGCTCACCAACCACCACGTCGCGCGTGGACAGCTCTTCAAGATGTCCACGCCCGGGAAGGACTACCTGCGCGACGGCTTCTTCGCGCGCACGCGCGCAGAGGAGATGCGCTGTCCCGATCTCGAGCTCAAGGTGCTCTGGTCCATGGAGAACGTGACGGCGGCCGTGAACGCGGCGCTCGACCCGAAGGCACCGGTCGAAGCGCGCAATGCCAGTCGCAAGGCCGTGCTGGCGAAGCTCGAACAGGAATCCACGAAGCGGACCGGGCTCAAGACCGAGTCGGTCGAGCTCTACGCGGGCGGCGAGTACTGGCTGTACCACTACCGCACGTACCGCGACGTGCGTCTCGTGTGCGCGCCCGAGGCGGCGATCGCGGACTTCGGCGGCGACTTCGACAACTTCGGATATCCGCGGCACGACCTCGACTTCGCGTTCTTCCGGATTTACGAGGACGGCAAGCCGCTCCACCCCGCGGACTGGCTGCGCTGGAGCGCGAAGGGCGCGGGCGAGAACGAGCTCGTCTTCGTTTCGGGGTCGCCGGGCCGCACGAGCCGGCGCCTCACCGTCGCGCAGTACGAGGCTTCGCGCGACGTCGAACGGCCGCTGCGCATCCGGCTCCAGGAGATGCGCGTCGCGACCTACGAGGCGTGGGCGGCGAAGAGCCCCGAGCAGGCGCGGCAGGCCGAGCCCGCGCTCCGCGGGCTCCAGAACAACCTGAAACGCGAGCGTGGCTTCCTCGAAATCCTCTCCGACCCGGCGTTCCTCGCGCGCAAGCGCGCCGGCGAGGCGGCGCTGCGCGCGCGCGTCGCGGCCGACCCGGCGCTCGCCGCCGAGTGCGGCGACGCGTGGGACCGCATCGCCGCCGCGCAGGCGGCGCTGCGCGAGCGCGGACGGGCGCGGCGCTTTCACGACCTCTCGAGGCTCTCGCGCCTGGTGGACATCGCCAACGGAATCGTCCGGCTGACGGCCGAGATCGAGAAGCCCAACGGCCAGCGCTTCCGCGAATACCGCGACACGAACCTGCCGTCGCAGCGATTCCAACTCCTCTCGCCCGCCCCAGCCTACCCGGCGATGGAAGCCTACGTGCTCGCGGCGCACCTGCGGACCTGCCTCGATTCACTCGGCGCCGACGACCCGTTCGTCCGCGCGGCGCTCGGCGGTCGCCCGCCGGCCGAGGTGGCGGACGCGCTCATGAACGGCACGAAGCTGGGCGACGTCGCGGTGCGCCGGGCGCTGCTCGAGGGCGGGCGCAAGGCGGTCGAAGCCTCGACGGACCCGCTGATCGTGTGGGCGCGCGGGCTCGACCCGCAGTATCGCGAGGAACGCTCCTGGTTCGAGGACAAGGTCGAGGGCGTCGAGTCGCTCGAAGGCGCGAAGATCGCGCGCGCACGATTCGCGCTCGATGGCCACTCGATCTACCCGGACGCGACCGGCACGCTGCGGCTCTCGTACGGGCGCGTCGCGGGCTACGAGCAGCTCACGACCGAGGTGCCGTGGGCGACCAACTTCTACTCGCTGTTCGGGCGCTCGGCGTCGTTCGGCGGCCGTCCGCCGTTCTCGATTCCGGCCTCCCTCCGTGCCGCCGGGAAGTCGCTGGAAATGGCGACGCCGCTCGACCTCGCGACCACGAACGACATCATCGGCGGCAACTCCGGCAGCCCGGTCGTGAACCGCGACGGCGAGTACGTCGGGCTGGTGTTCGACGGCAACATCCAGTCGTTCGCGTGGGAGTTCGGCTACACCGACGCGCAGGCGCGCTGCGTCTCGGTGGACTCGCGCGGGCTGATCGAGGCGCTGCGCAAGGCATGGCACATGGACGCGCTGGTCGAGGAACTGCTGCCCGCGGGCGGCGGGCGTTCGAACCGCTAGCCGGACCGGCGCCGCACCACGAGTGCCCAGCCCTCCGCGACGCGCCCGCGTTCGCGCCCGGGCGTCCGGCGCCCGCCGGACGCCCGGCAAGAATTTCCGGATTCCCGAGCGGGCGCGCTGGGCTCCCGGCTCCCTAGTGTTCACCCCGCGTCGCGCATGGTGCGCGAAGCGATCGCACATGGAGAGCCGAACCGTGAAGACTCGTGCCCAGGAACTCGCCTCGACCCTCGAAGCCGGAGCCGCCGCCATCGCCGACTTCGCCAGCACCCTGACCGGCGCGGAGTGGCGAACCCCGCTTCCGAAGGACGGCCGCAAGGTGGGAGTCGTCGTTCACCACGTGGCCAGCATCTACCCGCTCGAAATCCAGCTGGCCCAGAAGCTCGCGGCCGGCGGGACCCTCTCCGACGTGACCTGGGACGACGTGCATGCGCTGAACGCGAAGCACGCCCTGGAGAACGACGGAGCCACGAAGGAGGAGACGCTCGCGCTGCTGCGAACGAACGCCTCGTCGGCGGCCGACGCGGTCCGGGCGATGAGCGACGCGGAGCTCGACCGGCTCGCACCCAACTCGCTCTACGGCGGCGCGCCGCTCACGTGCCAGTTCATGCTCGAGGACCATGCCGTGCGCCACAGCTTCCACCACCTCGCCCGCATTCGCTCGGCGCTCAAGCGGTAGCCGGAAGGCGGAACCGACGGGGCGCGGCGCAGGTTCGCCGTCGCCCCATCGGGCGCCGCCGCGCGATGGCCGGCGGGCGGACGGCGGCGGGCCGGGCTTCGGTCGGAAATCGCCGCGTCAGCGGCCCGTACGCGCGGCCGGGCCCGCTCAGGACTTCGGAGCGATGCCCCGCTCCCGCAGATGGGCCGCGACCGCGGCGCTGGCCAGGCCCGCCGGCGGTTCGCCCCAGCGGTTGAGTGACGCGGGCAGCGTCGCGCCCGCCGCGATCAGCGCATCGAGGACGGCCATGTAGTCCGCGTCGGCCGCACGGCAGTTCGACGAACCGTGCGCGGCCCAGGCGAGCGGCGAACTGCCATAGGTGCGATCGCGAAGCTCGACCGGTGCGCCCGCTTCGAGCAGGGCGCGCACGAACTCCGGGCGGCCGCGCCACGCGGCCCAGTGCAGGGCGGTGCCGCCGTGCGCGTGCTCGCGGGCGAGGTCGTAGCCGAGCGGGACGAGCACGGGGACCGCCGCCGGACTCCCCCACTCGGCCGCATGGAGCAGCGCGTCGGGCTCCTCGCGCAGGAGCTGCCCGCGCAGCGCGGAATCGGCGCCGAGCAAGCGACGCGCGCCGGCCTCGTCTCCTACCGCGCATGCGGACAGCACCGCATCCACCGGCCGCAACGGATCCACGGCGCCGCCCGCATCGCGCAGCACTCCGCCCACCGCGACGTGGCCGGCGCGCATGGCCAGTTCGTACGGCGTGCGGCCGTCGGCGCGTCCGCGGCACGGGTCCGCGCCGTGCGCGAGCAGCAGACGCGCGACCTCCGCGGCCCTGCCGCGCGCGGCGACCGCGTGCAGGGGCGTCGAACGATGGTCGTAGCTCGGCACGTTCGGGTCGGCGCCGTGCTCGAGCAGCCACTGCATGCCTCGCGTCGCCGCCGCCGCGCCCGGCTGGCCTTCGTCGTAACCGCACAGGAAGTAGAGCACCGTGTTGTTCCACGGCTGGTGCGCGGCCGAGATCTCGGCGCCGTGCGCGAGGAGCAGCTCGAGCACCTCGCGATGGTCGCGCTCGGCCGCGTGGTAGGTGGACTCGCCGTCGTTCGGGTTCGCGCCGCGCTCGAGCAGCAGCTTCACGATCCCGGCGTTGCCGCGCTCGCTGGCGCGGTAGAGCGCCGTCAGCTTCGACGTGCCGTCGTCCGCCAGCGTGAACGCGTGCGGGTCCGCGCCCGCCGCGAGCAGCCGACTGGCGATCGCGACCGACGCCGTGCGTCGCGCGTCGTCGAGCACGGCGAGAGGCGAAGCGGCGACGCACTCGATCGGTGTCCAGGCGCCGTCGCGAAAGGGCGCCGTGGCGGTGGCGGGATCGTTCGCGAGCCGGCGAGCGACCGCGTCCTCGTCGCACGCGATGCACGCCGCGTGCAGGCTCGTGTGCGCGATGTCCGGGTGAGCCTCGAGAAGGTCGCGCATCGCCGCGCCATCGCCGGCGTGGATCGCCTGCATGAAGCGCGCGATCGGCGCGGGCGGCGGTCCGGGCTTATCGGTCGGCGGCGTGGGATCGGACAAGTCCGGACCCTCAGGGCCTGCGGTTCGCCGCGGCCCGGTCCAGCGTGGACACGCCGGTCGAGGTCAGGTCCAGGCGGATGTCGTAGAGACCGTGCGTGACCTGCCGGCCGACGTACGCCAGGCGCCGTTCCACGTCCCGCACCGGTCCGACACCCGGCGCCCAGGTCACCGTGCCGTAGTCGAAGGCCCGGTACGAGCCGACGACATTGCCCATGGCGTCGGTCGCGTATCCGACACCATAGTCCAGAAGGTAGAGCACCTCGATCGCGTTACCGACCCGGCCGATGCCCGGCACCTCGACCGCGAGTCGGCGCTCGACCCGCGCGTTGAGCCACACGTCGCTCGCCAGCGAGGGGACAAGCTGGTGGCGGAACGTATGACCCGGACGCAGGGTGGCTTCGAGGAACTTCCAGGCGAGCAGCGTGTCAACGTCCCCGTAAGTGCCGATCCACGCCGGACCTTTGATCCACGCGTAGCCGTGAATGAATAGTGGGAGCCAGTAGGCCACGCCGCCGTCGGTCGCGGGGGCCGCGGCGGGCGCGAGTGCCGCGATCCGCGCGCGCAGGTCGGGCCGCGCGGCCGCGAGGCCGGCAAGGAAGCGCGACCCGCTCCGCATGGGGCCGGTCGCGCGCAGGTTTGGTCCGCGCACCGGAACGAGCTCGGTCAGATTCTGCGCCTCGACGCCCGATTCGGTCGTGATGCGTCCCTGGAACGCGAGCTGGAACGGATACTCCTGCAGCGCACCGGCCACCGGCGCGACCTCGTCGGCGAGCAGCGCGCGAGCGAGCCCGAAGGACACCTCGGGAACCGGTGCATTAGCCGCGAGCAACTCGAAAGGCTCCACCTCGAGCGGTTGCAGGGTGGTCTCGAACAGCCACCAGCGTCCGTCGTCGTTCGGCCAGCAGTTGGACATCGTGAGGCTGTTCGGATCGCCGGGGCCGCCGCCGGGGCCGGTGACGTCCTCCGGGCAGCCCGGAAACCCGAGCGTCGCCAATGCAGCCAGACAGAGAGCGGCGGGATGGCTCACCGCGCGCGCGGTGCGTGGGGCGGACGAACGCACGAGGGGTTCCTCCTCTGGCTTCCGGGGGGGGGCGCCCGCAGGCTACACCCGAACGCGTCCGGCGCAGCGGTGGGAATGGAAACTCGTCCAGCGGGTAGGAATCAGACGCCACGCGGGCCGGATTCGGGCGGAGTGCCGCTGGAGGTTGAGCAGAGGCGTCGAGTCCTGGGGGCGCGCTGAAGCCGGCGCCTGCACGAGACAGCAGCCGGAGGCTCTCGATCGTCGCCGGACGGCTGCGCAACACCATCCGGAAAGGCGCTTGACGCCCCCCCTCCCCCCGGGGTGTTGGCTAGTCCCGACCCTCGCGCGGGATGCCGCTTTGATCGGGTTCATGGATCGCCGGCGACGGCGCGGCGAGCAACGGCTGGCAGTCACCCTCGGATCGAATCCGCCGAGCGGGCCGCCCGCCCACTCGCGTGTCCTTCGATCGGAGGCCGCCCGTGAGTCCGCATCGCTGGTATCCTCTGCTCCTCATGTTGCTCATCCCCGGCACTTCATCCGCGCTCCAACTTCGCTGGAGCACCGGCTGGCAAAGGGCGGTGTTGTTCAACAACAAGGTCGTGGGCGCGCCACTGACGGATACCCGAGCGGTGAGATGGGAGGACGAGACGGGGCTGGGCACCTACCTGGGATTCACGACCAGCTCGCCGGAGTACGGAGTCCAGGCATCGGAGATCCTCCAGGTTGGCGGCACCTACTACTGGGGCGGCTACAACGGCGATGAGCTGGTCTTTCGCAAGCTCAAGTGGGGATCTCCACCGACCACCGACTTCACGTTGGAGGATGTCGACTTCCTCGCGGTGGATCCGCCCCAGCTTCCCGTGCAAGTGCGGCTGCGGCTGGCGGAGTTGCGGCTCGGCCAGGGCACGGTGCGCTTCCGGATCGAGCTGCCGGCGCCGATGCAGGCCGAGGTCGCCGTCTTCGATGTGATGGGGCGGCTCGTTCGGCGGGTGGCGGACAAGCCGCTCGCGGCCGGCACCAGCGAAGTCGCCTGGGATGGCCGCGACCGCAGCGGCGCGGTGGTGGGCTCGGGTGTCTACTTCGCGCGATTGCGTGCCGGCAGCGCTTCACAGGTCGTGCGTGTGCCGCTGGTGCGATGAACGCAAGGCCGTCGAAGCGCCGCGTAACGCGGAAGCGAGCAGCCGCCCCGATTGCAGACGAGGCTCGTTCGTGAACCGGCGTCATTCAGAGGTCGGGCCTGGTCGCTCCCCGGCACGCGTTGCGGCCCTGGTCGTGCTTTCGGTTCTACTGGGCCGCACTGGCGGCGTGGCAGCACAGTCGGCGGACCCCGACGCCTGGGTCGTGGATCCCACCGGTGCCGTGTCCGCGATCGAGCGGACGCCGGAGACCATTTATCTGGGCGGCTCGTTCTTCAATGTCGGCCCCCCCACGGGGCAGGGCTTGCCGACTCGAACCACCACCGGGGCGCCGTTCGAGAAGTATCCCCGTGTCGCGGGCACCGTCTCGGTCGTAGTCGCCGACGGCGAGCGCGGCTGGTTCATCGGCGGCACGTTCGAACGCGTGGGTGGACTTGCGCGCAAGAACCTCGCTTATGTGCACGCCGATGGCCGCGTCTCGTCGTGGGCTCCCGATCCGTCCGGATCGGTGTGGGCGCTGGCTCTCGATCGGGGGACGCTCTTCGTGGTCGGCAGCTTCGCAAACATTGCCGGCAAGCCGAGAAGCCGCGCGGCGGCGATCGACGTCGCCTCTCGCCGCGTCCTAGACTGGGATCCCGACGTCGGAGGTGGACCGGTGCTGGCGGTCGCAGTCGACTGCAACCGCGTCTACCTTGGCGGGTCGTTCAGCAGCATCGGCGGCCAGACTCGCTACTCTCTCGCCGCGGTCGACCGTGAGGCAGGAGGTCCCACGTCGTGGGCGCCCGCCGGCAGCGGGGATCTAGTCTTCGCCATCGCAGTCGGGGGCGATGCGGTGTACGTGGGCGGACGGTTCCCGGTGATGTCGGGGCAGCTGCGCTCGCGTCTGGCGGCCTTCGACCGATCGACGAACGAGCTGCTGCCGTGGCGCTGGGAGATCGAGACGATTCCGGAGTGCTATGACTGCGGCAGCGGGCCATTCGTCCGCGCCATGGCCGTGGCGGGAGGCCGGTTGTACTTCGGAGGAGCGTTCACACATGTGGATAGCACCGCCCGTTCGGGCCTCGCCGCCATTGAGCTCGAAACGCACGCGTTGACGGCCTGGGACCCGCAGGCAACCGGAGCGACGCCCTACAATCTCTACGTCTACTCGATGGCGGTGCGCGGGGGCGTGGTGTACGTGGGAGGGAACTTCGACAGCCTGGGCGGCGCCGCCCACGCTTACGCCGGCGCGGTGGGTACCGCGCTCGGGCGAGCGATGGTCTGGTTCCCGAAGCCCAACGCGGATGTATATGCACTGGCGGCGACCGACCGCGCGGTCTATATCGGGGGCGACTTCACCAGTGCCTGGAGCTGGCAACGGCGGAAGAACCTGGCAGCCCTGGACGCGCGCACGGGGGCGCTGACGAACTGGGACCCCGAGGCAGATGGCGGTGTGACGGCGATGAAGCTGTGTGGCAAGACGCTCTACGTGGCCGGCGCGTTCGACACGGTCGGACATGAGCCGCGCGAGGGGATCGCGGCCCTCGATGCCACGACGGGGCTCGCGACGCCCTGGAATCCCGGGGTGGACGCGGCGCTTTCGCAACCGATCTGGTCGATGGCAATGCTCCACGGAACGCTGTTCCTGGGGGGGAACTTCTTTGGGGTCGGCGGAGAGGCGCGGCGCAACCTCGCGGCGGTCGACTCCGCCAGCGGGCGCGTCACGCGGTGGAACCCCGGCGCCAACAACATCGTGACTGGCCTGGCGGTGCAGGGGGACACCTTGATCATCGGCGGAGGCTTCAAGACGCTCGGTGGATTGCCACGAGCCGGCCTCGCTGCCGTCGACACGGGCGGTACCGTCCTGACATGGCGTCCACGGGTTGACGCCGATGTCACTTCGCTCCTGCTCACGGATGGGAGGCTGATTGCGAGCGGCGTCTTCGCGGAGACGCTCGGAGTGTGGAGGGTCCGCTGCGCGGAATTCGATCCGCAAACTGGGACGCACAGGCGGTGGATCGCGGAAGTGGACCGTGTGTTGTTCACACTCGCCTATGCCAACCGTGTCCTCTATGTCGGGGGATTCTTCACGACGATCGGCGGTCAGGCTCGCAATGGCCTGGCCGCGCTGGACCTCGACACCGGCGCGGTGCTCGACTGGGATCCAGCGAAGGACGCCGGTGGGGTGAACGCGCTGCAAGCCGCCGATGATGCGGTCTACATTGGCGGAGGAGGGTTCCACCGCATCGGCGGCGACGGACGCTCCGGGTTCGCGATCCTGACCCCGGCGGTGCCGCCCCCTGGCGGCGCACCGTCCGCCGCCAATGACCGAGCACTGGCGCTCGCGCAGAACGCGCCCAACCCCGCGCAAGGCTCGACGCTCGTTCGCTTCGAAATGGCCAGGCCCGGACCCGTGTCGCTGGGGATCTACGATCTCGCGGGCCGCTGCGTCGCACGGCCGCTGCGCGGTGAAAGGCGCGCGGCCGGCCCTCACGAAATCGAACTGCGCACCGACGGTTGGCCACCTGGGGTCTACTACGTTCGGATGGATGGTCTCGGCGAACACGCCAGCATGAGAATGGTGGTCATCCGATAGCCGCTGCCGGCAAGGTCGAGCCGCAGCCGCCCACCTCGACGCCTCGCCCCTCCTGTGCTCAATTGCCGTGAAGCGGGGCCTCTCCGGCCCCACGGCATCGCGCACGAACCGAGCGGCACCGCTCCGACCGAGGAACGCCCCATGAAGACGACCGCCACGCTGTTCCCGCGTGCCCGGATACCCTACGGCACCTGGGGCAGCAGCTACTTTCCCGCCTGGCAGACGAGCGGCCTCGCGGAGGTGAACATCGGCCAGTTCGCCGGCGAGGCCGCCGCGCGCATCTACGGGATGCGCCGCGTGCCGAAGAGCGAGATCGAGTACATGGTCATCGGTTCGACCATTCCCTGGCACTGGAAGTTCTGGACCGCGCCGATGGTCGCGAGCTGCATGGGCGAGCGCCTCCCGGGCTACCACGTCGAGCAGGCGTGCGCGACCGGCCTGCAGGCGGTGCTGCTGGGCGGCGCCGAGATCGAGACGGGCGCCAAGGACGTCGTCGGCGTGCTGACGTTCGACCGCACGAGCGATTCGCCGGTGGGCGTCTTCCCCGAGCGCCGCGCGCACCAGCGCACGCACGCGATCGCCGACGTGTGGGACAACTTCGGGTTCGATCCCGCCACCGGCCGGGCGATGATCTCCGCCGCCGGCATGACCGCCCGCAAGTACAAGGTGGACCGCCGCGAGTGCGACGACATCGCCTACTGCCGCCACGAGCAGTACTGGAAGGCGAAGGACTCGGGCTTCCTCGACAAGGTGCTGGTGCCGCTCGATCTGCTCAACGTGGCGGGCAGGCCGCTCGGCCGCGTGGACGAGGACAAGGGCGTCCGCCGAATCTCGCTCGGCTCGCTGCGCGCGCAGCGCGAGCTGGACACGTGCGTGACGAGCGGCGGGCAGACGCACGCCTCCGACGGCATGGCCACGTTGCTGGTGACGAGCCCCGGGAAGGCGCGCGAGCTGTCGAAACGGCCCGAGATCGAGATCCGCTTCGTGGGCAAGGCCGAGGCGCGTACCGAGCCGAGCCTGATGCCCGAGGCGCCGGCGCTCGCGGTGCAGAAGCTGCTCCAGCGCCTCGGCCTGACCATGAAGGACGTGAAGGTGGTGAAGAACCACAACCCGTTCGCCGTCAACGACGCGGTGTTCACGAAGATCACCGGCCACGACTGGCGGACGCTCAACCAGACCGGCTGCCCGCTCGTGTGGGGCCATCCGCAGGGCCCGACGCTGACACGCGTGCTGATCGAGGCGCTGGAGGAGACCGTGGACCTGGGCGGCGGCTACGCGCTGGTGTTCGGTTGCGCGGCCGGCGACGTCGGCATCGCGGCGCTCTTCGAAGTCAGCGAGGGAGGTGCGCGATGAGCGCGACGACGAAGGACCCGGTCGGCGCGAAAGTGACCTCGCTGCGCCGCGACACGCTGGAGACCCTGGGGCTCGGCACGGTGCTCGAGATGTTCCGCAACGGCCGCGCGCCCGCCGACGCCGAATCGCTGGTCGAGAAGGTCTTCGGCCCGAAACACGACCGCGGCTCGCTCGTCGTCTCGGGCGCGAGCGGCATCGTCGGCGCCGGCAAGACCATGCAGCTCGGCTCGCGGCTCGAGCCGTTCGGCGTGCGGGTCGTGGCGCTCGACTTCCCCGGCGCGCCGGACGGCATCGGCAGGCAATATCCCGGGCTCGTTGCCGCGTTCGGCCCGGCCGGCGCCGCGCGGATCATGGGCAACATCGTGCGGCTCACGTACGACGGAAAGTCGCTGCCGCCGGAGCTCAAGGGCCTCAAGCCCCGCTTCCTGCTCGAGGCGATCCCCGAGATCCTCGAGGTCAAGCGCGCCCACTACGCGCTCTTCCGCCAGAGCTTCCCGGGCATCGAGATCCGCTCCGTCACGTCGGGCTTTCCGGCGAGGGAGCTGGGCGTCGGCGTCGCGCACCCGGCGTTCCCGCACGAGATCAACAAGATGTGGGAGATCGTCGAGCACGAGCCCTCGGCGGTGACGCAGCTGCTGTGGGCGCTCGGCCTCGTGCCCGTGCCGGTCAGCGACGACTGGTCGTTCGTCCTCGACGTGCTGTTCTGCGGCGTCACGCACGCGGGGCTGCAGGTCCACCGGCGCACGAACCTGCCGTTCTGGAAACTCGACAAGCTCACGCGCCGCCTGATCGGCCCCAACCCGTTCCGCGCGCACGACGCGATCGGCAGCAAGGGCGCCGACTTCCTCACCTGGTCGTGCCTGCACCACCTCTCGGAACACTACGGCGCGCTCTTCACGCCCACGCCCGAGCTGGTCGAGCGCAAGGAGACCGGCCAGGCGTGGTATCCGCCCGATCACTTCCGGCCGCTCGTGGACTGGAAGCTGTCGGCCACCGAGACGCAGGAGTTCGAGGCCGCCATGCTCGGACCGATCGTGCAGATGACCGCGCTGATGCTGCACGAGAAGCGCGCCGAGCTGCCGCTGCTGAACGCGATCGGCGAGTCGTGCGCGCAGTTCCGCCGCGGCGCGGTCGCCATGGTGCGCGAGCTGGGATCCGAGAGGGCGAAGGCCCTGGTCGCCGCCTACCACGAGCAGAACCCCGCGGCCGCGCAGAGCGCGTGGCACCCGCGGGCACTCGACGACATGAGCGGGCCCGCGTGGCGGCAGCTCTACGTCAACGCCGAGCACGACGGCGCCGTCGGCGTCGTGACGCTGTCGCGCGAGAGCTACTGCTGGGACGTGGACCGCGAACTGAATCGTGCCCTCGACTGGCTCAAGGCCGCCGGCATCCGGCGCGTGATCGTGACCGGCGACTTCCACCTGAGCACGCAGATGGTGGGCGCGGACACGAGCGATTTCTTCCCCGCGCTCGAGAATCTCGAGCCCGGCCTCGCGATCACGAACGGCTGGTCGAAGACGGCCAGGCGCTTGTGGGACGACTTCGAGGCCAGCGTCGCGTTCGTCGGCGGCAAGCGCTGCCTGGGCGGCATGTACGAGCTGCTCATGCACTGCCACCACGTGGTCACCGTGGACGACGCGCGCCTGGGCTGGCCCGAGGTGAACCTGCCCGTCGTGCCCGGCATGGAAGGCTGCCACTGGCCGTTCCGCCGCGCCGCCAAGGAACACTGGCCGAAGCTCGCGCACGCGCTGCTCTCGGGCGAGGCGGTCAAGGCGAAGGACGCCGTCGGCTGGCTGGTGGACGCCGCCGAGCCGCTGGACCGCGCGCTCGCCACGGCGTGGGCGCTGGCGAGCGGATCGCGCACGGACATCGCCCGCCGCCCGCTCGCGGCCGGACCGCTCGCCGGCGTGCCGACCTCCCCGCCGGCGCTCGCCGCGCCGGACGACCCGCTCGTCGAAGCAGGCCGCGCCGGGATCGTCGCGTGCATGACCGCCGCGTGCGGGACGACCGCCACCGAGGCCCTGGCGCTGCAGGCGAAGCTCGCCGCCGAGTTCCTCGCCTCGAAGGCCTGCCGCGACGGCCGCGTGGGCCAGGAGGCGGCAAGGGTGATGACGGTGTAGGACGGCGGCGAGACCCGACGCTCGGAGGGCGAAGCCGCGCCGCCCGCCGCGCGGCGCATTCGACTCGCCCGAGTGAGGCGACATGTACCCACTGATCCTCATGCTGCACGTGCTGGGCGCGACCGTCTGGACCGGCGGGCACCTGGTGCTCGCCCTGACGGTGCTGCCGCGTGCGCTGCGCGAGCGCTCGCCCGCGGAACTGCTGCGGTTCGAGGCGCCCTACGAGCGGATCGGAATGCCGGCGCTGCTGCTGCAGGTCGTGACCGGCGTCTGGCTCGCGCTGCACCTGATGCCCGACGTGCGCGCGTGGTTCGACCTCTCGAACCCGCTCGCGCGCGCCATCCTGACCAAGCTGGGCCTGCTGCTGACGCTGGCGCTGATCGCCGCCGACGCGCGGATCCGGATCCTGCCGCGCCTTTCGGACCGCAACCTCGTCGCCCTCGCCTGGCACGTCGTGCCGGTGACGATTCTCTCGGTGCTGTTCGTGCTGGTCGGGGTGATGATCCGCTTCGGGGGACTGGGATAGCCGCCGACAGGTGACGCCGCGACGGCGCCACTCCTCACGCCGCCCGGCACGACCTTCGGCGCATCCATCGCGCGGGCCCGCCGATTCGCGCCGAAGGAACGCGCCAGGAGACTTTGCATGCGGCAGTCGTGAATTTGCGTGCGTCGCCCGTCATGCGAGCGTTCAATGGTTCGTACGGGAACGGTTCCACGGTGGGCCCGTGACGCCAGGCACCGCGAGCTCCGCTCCACTTGCGTCCGGAGGCAGTCCAGTGTCCCCAGGCCCGTTCATTCGCTCGTCCGTCGCGCTCGCGGGTGCGATGGCGCTCGGCGCGGCGCTTCTGGTCGCGCCGCTCCATGCCGCCGTCGTCTCATCGTTCGACGCGTCCGCCGAAGGCTGGCTCATCATCGGCGACAACAGCGCCAACTGGTCGGGCGCGGGCGGCAACCCCGGCGGCTGCCTCGCGATCAACGATCTCGCCACGGGCCAGCTCAACTACGCCTCCGCGCCCGCGCGCTTCCTCGGCGACTGGAGCGCGATGGGCGGAGCCGACTCGCTCGCCGTGGACATCTACTTCGTCAACAGCTCGGGCGGACCGCTCTACACGAACCCCTGGCTCTTCAGCATCTCCGGCCCCGGCGGTTCGGCGATCGCGCGCGCGCCCTTCCCCGCCCCCGCTCAGGGCGCGTGGACGACTTTCGCGGTGACGCTCGATTCGACCGTCTGGACGATGCAGAGCGGAACCTGGTCGGCGCTGCTCGCGCAGGTGCAGTCCCTGAAGGTCGCCGCCGAGTACGTGACCGGCGACGAGATCGTGGAACTCGACAACGCGCGCCTCACGCGCTCGCCCGCTTCGCTGTTCGTGCCTTGCGTCTCGTCCGTGTTCGCCGGCACCGCTCTCGAGGACTGGTCGTTCTCGAACACGAGCGCCTCGAATCCCGGCTCGGGCGGCACGGGGGGCGGATACCTCAAGCTGAGCAACAGCGCGGCGCAGGCCGGACGCGCCCTCGCACCCGCCCGCTTTCTCGGCGACTGGCTGCCGCTCGATGGCAGTGGCGCGATCTCGTTCGACCTCCGCGTCGTCGTGGCGGGCTCCGCGGCCACGGGCAGCGGGGCGTTTGTGCGGATCAGCGGGCCCGGCGGCTCGGCGCACGTTCCGGTGGCGGCGGGCGACCTGCCGCTCCCTTCGCTCCTCTGGAAACGCTTCACGATTCCGATCGCGGAATCCGCGTGGACGCTCGACTCGGGCACCTGGACCGGGCTGCTCGCCGGGGTCGAGGAGCTGAGTCTGGACGCGAACCTGTTCACCGGCGCCGAGCAGATCGGCTTCGACGACGTGGGGCGGCTGGGAGCCGCGTGCGCCCCGCCCGACGAGACGGTGACGCTGCACGATCCCGACGTGAGCCTGTGCTCCACGGGCGGACTGGTCGGCGTGGGCGGGCTCGCCCGCGATCCGGCGACGGGTGTGATGCACGCGCTCGCGCGCGGGACCGGGACCACCGACGGGGTCTATTCCCTGAACGGCCCGAGCGCGGGGCGGAAGCTGCAAACCTACGATCGCCCTGCAGGCCTGATCTTCACCCCGGACGGCGACGGGTTCGTGAGCGAGGACTACAGCGGGAAGATCTTCCGGTTCGTGGACGCCGAGTCGTCCATGGTCTGGGTGGACGGCATGCACCCGGGCGACGACGATCCGTACGGCATGGCCCTCGCGCCGCCCGGCTTCAGCGGCTCCAACATCTCGCCAGGCGACGTCATCGTCGTGGACTGCGGCTACAGCGGGCCGGACCAGATCTGGTCGTTTCCGCCGGCGGCCGCCGCGTCGGAACGCCTGCTCGCACCCGATCCGGGCAACGTGGACTGGTTCGACGTCGCCGCCTCTCAGGACGGCCGCGTGTGGGTGAGCGACGCCCTCGCGGGCGCGTCGCTCACGCGATTGTTCGCGGACGGCACGACGTCGCCGCTCACGCTGGACGCCACGCTGGGCGACCCCGTCGGCCTCGCCTGGGACGGGCGCGAGGGCGTGTTGTATGTCGCCAGCCTCGCGCCTCCGGCGCTCTATCGGGTGGATCCAGTCACCGGCGGGACCCGGCTGGTCGCGGACGGTTTCGCGAGTCCGGCCTACGCGGGTATCGAGGTGGACGAAAACGCGCGCCGCCTGTGGCTCGCCGATGCAGGGCGGAACCGTGTCTACACGTTCTGTCTGCCGGGAACTCCGACCGCGGTAGAGGACGGCTCCCGGCCGGAGACGTTCACGCTTCACGCGGCACCCAATCCGCTGCGCTCGATCACGACGCTCACGTTCTCGCTGCCGACGGCGGCGAGGACCAGCGTGGACGTGTTCGACCTCTCGGGGAGGCGCGTCGTCCGCCTGCGCGACGGTCCGCTTGCGGCCGGGGAACATGCGCTGCGCTGGGACGGCCGAGACGCGGCTGGCCGCCCCGTGGCGCCGGGGCTCTACCTCGCGCGCGTCGCCGCAGGCACCCGGTCGGTTTCCCGCCGCGTCGTGGTCTGCCGTTAGCGCTCCCCGGAAGCGCCTGGCGTAACGCCTGGGCGCCGGGGAAGCCTGTCGGATCCTGCGACCCGATCCATTCGAGGAGAGCCTCATGCGCATCCTTGCTGCTGTTGTCGCCTTCCTGCTGTTCGCCTCGAGCGCGACCCCCGTGCACGCCGCCTGGCCGAACAGCCCGTTCACGAACCTGCCGCTGTGCACCGCGGCGGACAATCAGGAGACCCCGAGGATCATCCCGGATGGCACAGGAGGCGCGATCGTCACCTGGCAGGACTTCCGCAGCGGCACGAACTACGACATCTTCGCGCAGCACGTGCTGGCGTCGGGTGCGGTGGATCCGGCGTGGCCGGCCGATGGCCGCGCGCTGTGCACCGCGGCGAACGATCAGAATCTCCCGATGATCGTCCCGGATGACTCTGGTGGCGCGATCGTCACCTGGCAGGACGGCCGCAGCGGTACGAACTGGGACATCTACGCGCAGCACGTGCTGGCGTCGGGTGCGGTGGATCCGGCGTGGCCGGCCGACGGCCGCGCGCTGTGCACCGCGGCGAACTATCAGATCTACCCAATGATCGCGCCGGATGGCTCTGGTGGCGCGATCGTCACCTGGCAGGACATCCGCAACGGCGGGTTTTACAACATCTACGTGCAGCATGTGCTGGCCTCGGGTGCGGTGGATCCGGCGTGGCCGGCCGACGGCCGCGCGCTGATCACCATGGCGAACAACCAGACTGACCCGATGATCGTCCCGGATGGCTCTGGTGGCGTGATCGTCACCTGGGAGGACTACCGAAGCGGCACGGTCAGCGACATCTATGCCCAGCACCTGCTGGCGTCGGGTGCGGTGGATCCGGCGTGGCCCACGGGCGGCAACGCGCTGTGCACCGCGGCGGGCGACCAGAACTCCCCGATGATCGTTCCTGATGGCGCCGGCGGCGCGATCGTCACCTGGCACGACCTCCGCAGCGGCACGAACTTCGACATCTACGCGCAGCACGTGCTGGCCTCGGGCGCGGTGGATGGGGCGTGGCCCACGGACGGCCGCGCTCTGTGCACCGCGGCGAACGACCAGTTCTACCAGCAGATCGTCGCGGACGGCGCCGGCGGCGCGATCGTCACCTGGCAGGACTACCGCAGCGGCACGAACTTCGCCATCTACGCGCAACACGTGCTGGCCTCGGGCGCGGTGGAGCCGGCGTGGCCGGCGGACGGCCGGGCGCTGTGCACCGCGGCGAACAACCAGTACTCCCCGACGATCGTCGCGGACGGCGCCGGCGGCGCGATCGTCACCTGGGTCGACTACCGCAGCGGCAACTACGACATCTACGCTCAGCACGTGCTGACCTCGGGTGCGGTGGATGGGGCGTGGCCCACGGACGGCCGGGGGTTGTGCACCGCGGCGAACACCCAGAACTACCCGATAATCGCCCCGGATGGCTCAGGCGGCGCGATCGTCGCCTGGCAGGACTACCGCAGCGGCACGGGCTACGACATCTACGCGCAGCGTGTCGAGGGGTTCGGCCGGCTCGGCAACCCCGAACCCACGATCGCGAGCCTGCGCGACGTGCCCTACGACAACGGCGGGCGCCTCAAGCTCTCGTGGGCGGCGAGCTACCTCGAT
>WBZR01000566.1_pt1 | contig 57477 bp, 55 predicted proteins | sample 5204231 | NCBI WGS metagenome assembly WBZR01 (sample SAMN12412403, study PRJNA552823) | activated sludge metagenome | isolation source: activated sludge from anammox sidestream of wastewater treatment plant... | place: USA: Virginia | collected 2017-08 | reverse complement strand
GGAAGCCCTGAAGGCGGACGAGGCCCGGTCCGGGATTCTCGAACCACTGAATAACGCGAAGCTGCTGGAAACCGCTGACGACGTCGATATCGCCGTCGCCGTCGATGTCACCGACGGAGACGAAGTCTGCGCCGGGGGTCTGGGCGTCGTCGGGCGGGGATAACTGGCGCTGTTCGCCGACGATGTTTCCGACCCAGTTTCCGGCGGCGACGGCGGCGGCGCCGGACTCGGCGAGCGGATTGATGAGCCAGCGGATGTTGCTGGAGAGCGCGGTCGGGAATGTCGCGACGACGTCGAGATCGCCGTCCTGATCGATATCGGCGAGCTCCAACTGCTTGAAGGGCGGGGCCTCGGTGATGATCGGGAAGGTGGTGACGTTGTCGGGGCCGAGCCAGGCGGCGGAATTGCGGGCGGCGCCGGGGCCGGGATTGGGGAAGAGGTAAATGCGCTTGGTGGGATTATTTCCTGCGGCGACTTCATTGGAGCCGAGGACGACGTCCGGGCCGTTCTGGCCGTCCATGTCGCCGACGGCGAAGTCGGTCAAGCCGGTGGCGTCGTTGGGAAGGGTGAAGGTGGCGTTGATAAGGACCTGCTGCCAGGCGATGGCATCGGCGGGATCGGGCGGGGCGAAGAGCAGGACGACGGCGCCGCGCTTGGTGGCGCCGGCGACGGGAATGATGCCGGTATCGTTGACGAGGACGGCGATGTCGAGGCGGCCGTCCTGATCGAAGTCGGCGACCTGAACGTCGTACATGATGGAGATGGGCACTTCGCCGGCGATGGAGAGGGTGTTGAAATTATCCGTGCCGGGGGTGCGCAGGTGAATCTGCACGGGCTGGCTCTCGGCCGAACCGGAGACGAAGTCGATGAGGCCGTCGTTGTTGAGATCGGCGGGGACGATGACGCGAGCGCCGGCGGTCGCTTCGAGGACGGGATCGAGCTGACGCGCGAAGAACAGCGGACCGGGGACGGCGGCGGGCTGGGTAGTTGAGACGCCGCCGGTACCCGTGGTGCCTGAGCCGGCCGATGAGCCGCCGGGGCCGAACAAGCCACCGGGGCCGAAGATCAGTTGCAGCTCGACGCAGCCGGTGGATAACAACGCGGAAAGTGAAAGCGCGAACAACAGGACGAACTTCGCGGGCGGGCGCATGTCTTCCTCCCTCTCAGAAGGTCCCCCATTTTCAACTTCGCGGTTCGCTGACCGCGAGAAAGCAAGGCCGCTGATCATCGCCGCCGCGCCCCGCGCGGCGATGACTCGTCAGGAACCGACGACGGGCAGCGAGACGCCGCCGGAACCGTTGGGCTTGTCGCCCGATTCGGCAGGTGCGGCGATCGACGCGGCGGCCGTGGCGTCGTCGTCGAGATAAACATCTTCGACGTCGGTCATGTCCACCTCTCGACGAAGGAGGAGGTAGATATTTGTATTGGCGCAGAAGAAGTAGCTCATGGCGTATGCGCCGACGATTCCCCAGACGCCGTAGATCCAGCACTTGAAGAAGAACTGGGCGAAGGCGCTCATTCCGGCAAGCTCGACCTCGCCAAAGGAACCGTAGAACGTCGTTTCGCCGGTGAGGGCGGGTGTCTGCCAGATGGCGTTGAGCTTGGAGACGTTTTGCGAGGACTCGGAAGCCAGGGAGGGGCTGCCCCAATTCATGGAGAAGCCGAGGAAGAGATGGGCTACCCACAAGGCGAGGCGGGCGACGAGCTTTATGAACGCAAGGCAGACGGCGCCGTGGGCCATGACGCAGAGGTAATAAACGGCTGTGCGCCACGGGCGATAGAAGACATAAGAGTGCAGCCGTCCGAGCGGATCGAAGCAGTCCGACCCCTCCACCGCGATGTTCGGATATATCAGGCCGAAGGCGCCGACGAGGCCGATGGCGAAGAGTGCGACGGCGATGCCGAGGAGGATCGCAATCGGAAGCAGGAAGATGCCGACGATGACCTCGCCGATGTAGGGGATCCAGCCGATCAGGCCCATCAGGAAGATGGCGGCTCCCGCGACGAGCGCGATACTGATGGGCAACAAGGGAGCCATGACAAAGCTGAGCCACTTGCTCCACGCGAAGGACATTGCCTCGGCGATGGTGATCCGCTCCTGGCGAGCGGCGTCGAGGGCCGCGGCGCGCGAGATGGCGCCGCCAAAGAGGGCCCAAATCTTGAGCGAGCCGATCACGAAGAACAGGGCGTAGACCGGATGGAGAGAGACCAGCCAGATCAGGGTGAGGACGAAGTTGCGAAGGCCCGCGAGAAATGCGTCGGGGCTGACGGAGAGGACGGCGGAGATCAGTTGATTGACGGAGGTGAGGAGGTGACTGAGGAGAACGGCGAAGACGCCGGATCGCTCCGCGTCGCTTCCGAGAGACTTGATCCATTCGAGAGTTTCGGGGCGGTTGCCGCCACTGGCGACGAAAATGGCGGCCTCAGTCATGCCGACGCCGACGGCGACCTTGTGAGAAGTGACCCAGACGAGGTCGAGCAGACGGCCCCAACTATAGGTCAGGACGACGCCGCAGAACGAGAGGATGAGTTTATTGATATTGTTGGCGTGACGAAAACTCGAAAAGAGTCGCTTGAACCCGAACTGCTCGGCCCAAGTCGGCTGCCTGTCAACCGGGCTTGCCTCGGACATGGAGGAATCCTTTCTCTGCGGTGTCTCGTCAGGGCGAACGGATTGCCTCGGCTCGCGAGCAATGACCGCGGCGACACGAGCCGTCAGATCGCACCCAATCGTCGGCGGGCATTATAGATGGCAACGCCGACTCATCAAGCATCCCGCGCGGCGCATGTGGGCGCTTGGGGGTTTGCGGCTGAAACGGCGACCTCGGCACTGGGTGGATGCCACGGCGGCACTTGGAATGTGAATTGCCAGTTTTGTCGCTTATGGAAGACTGAGCGGACAGGCGTGGGTCAGTCGGCGGGGGTGACGGGCGTGCTGACTTCTGCCACGTCTGGGACCGACTTCTTACCGAGGCTGCCGCCTGACTGGATGGTTAGGACTCCTCCTTCGACCCCGCCATCGTCGCATTCGTCGGGGAGGCCGTCGGTGTTGTAGTCCTCACTGAAGTCGGTCTGAATGTCGCACTCGTCGAGAATGTTGTTCTCGTTGCAATCGCCGCAGCCGGGGTTGCCTTCGCAATGGGCCATTTCGCAATCGTCGGGTATTCCGTTGGCGTTGCAATCCGGCTCGCACTCGTCGGGGATGCCGTTGTCGTTGCAGTCGTAGCTGGTGCAGGCCACCTCAATCCAGAAGTGCGACACTGAGGTCGCGGGCGGATTGAAGTCGTCGATGGCGGAGAAGCTGAGCCCGTAGAGACCCGCGTCGCCGCAGCCCGGCGACCAGGTTAGGTGGACGACGGCGACACTTCCCGGCGTGGAGGCGGTCTGGAGACCCCGCAGGCCGGCGCCGGCGAGATCGGTGACGATGACGGCGGTGGTTTGATCGTCTTCGGGGCTGGCGAATTCGAGACTCAGATCGAGTGACTGTCCGATGGACGGGTTGATGCGCAGGAAGCAATTGGGAGGGAGGTTGAGGGGAATCGGGGCCTGATTCACCTCGGGCTCATCGGCGCCGAAGGCGAAGCATTTCCAGTCGAGGAAGTCGACGCCATCGGTCTGGCCGTTGGGGCCGTCATACGCGTCGCCGGCCTTGTTGAACAAGCCGATCAGGAAGGAGTTCTCGCCGTCGCCGGCGTTGGCGCCGACGCTGGCGGGGATTCCGCCGAAACCGGTGTTGCTGCCGGAGGCGAAACCTGTGGTCCACTGCATGTCGCCATAGCAAAAGACGATGTTTGCGCCGATTCCCATGGCCTCATTGGTGCCGTCGGAGATGGCGACCTGGAAGGTGTTTCGCTTGTCGCCGCGCTGGTCGAAGTAACCCACCTCTTCCCAGGTGACGATGAGCGTGTTTTGCTCGATCTTGTACCAGACGTTTCCGTGGCCCATGCGCGTGTCAACGTCGGCCCAGAAAGGGGCGATGATTTTTCGGCCGACGTATGGAAACGGGCTCGGCACAAACCCGCCGAAGGGCTCGAAGAATGTCAGGTTGCCGTTGTTATTGATGAAGATCGAATCATAGACGACGCCGAAGTATTCGAAATCGAAGCCCAGTTCGATCACTTCGGAGGAGCCGTCGTCGTTGGGGGCCATTGCTAACTGAAAAGTCTCATCCCGCGGAAAGAGGAGGCCGGACATCGAACGAATGATCTCGGGGAACCCGTCGTCAGTGATGACGTCGCACGAGTCGGGCACCATGTTGTGGTTGCAGTCTTCCTCGTCCTCGGCTGCGATGTCGCATTCGTCGGGGACGCCGTTTGAATTGCAGTCGGCGCTCGCGCCGCCGGCGATGTCGCATTCATCGGGGATGCCGTTGGAATTGCAGTCGGCGCTTCGGTCTTCGGCGATGTCGCATTCATCGGGAAAGCCGTTTGTGTTGCAGTCCTGGCTGGTCCCTGCGCCCAGATCGAGGATGTCCGAGATGCCGTTTGAGTTGCAGTCGATGATGTCGCCGGGCGGCGGGCTCTGCGGAGGCGGAATGATGAAGTTGATGGTGTCGCCGTTCTGGAAGTCGATCTGCCAGAGATAAGTCCGTTCGATCAGCAGGTCGCCGGGCTTGGCCATGGCCGCTTGCTGGGTGGTCATCTCGGGTGCCACGTGGGCGGCGACCCGAAGGACGGAGGTCTGCGTCGGGAGGATGGTTACCTCGGAATTGGGCCCGCTCTGTTCCAGAAAACGAATGGTCTTGCGGACTTCCTTTTCGGAGAGGATGTATTCCGCGTTCACCGTGGCGGGCAGGCCCGATTGATTCTCGATGCGGAGAGTCACGAGACCGTTGGGATCGATGAGGAATGGCGAAGTGTCCATGGGACAATCCATGCCGCACGCCGCGACGGCCGTCACGGCGAGAAGGATGAACAGGACCTTGAGCTTTGCGGCTCTTGGCATGCGAGAGTTCCCTGATCAGGCGGCGGGTGAATGGTCGCAGGCAATCCAAACGATCAACGACGGAATCCGTGCCGCTTTCCGCCCCCCTATCTTATCCCCAATGATGCCCGAGAATAAAGGGCCGAGTTTTGAGGAATCATTGATTTCGTCGGGTCTGGGAATCGTCGTGGTGGCGGCGAATGGACGAGTGACGTCCAGAAAAAAGCGGGGTGCCGCATAGTAAGGGTCATTGATGCGAGCGGCGTAACAATCCAGCGAAATGACAGCATGGTGTCCGGAAAGCAGAAGCAGGCTCGTTTGAACAACCGAGACTCGGGCATCCGGCGCGGCCCGAAGGGCCTGACTTAAGTAGGCAGGGGCATCGCCCCTGCGCGGGAGCAATTCGAAGATCCGACCCCATCGGGGTCGTCTTGACGCTGCGATCGTCAAGGTTGACGATCAGAGCAAATGGCCCAAACGCTGACGCGATTGCTGGTGCACGCCAGCTTTTCCACGCGGAATCGTACAAATCTCATCAAACCGGACATCGAAGCGGAGCTATTCGCATACATGGGCGGCATCTGCCGAAATGCGGGATCTTCGCTGCTTGCTGCCGGGGGAACGGCCAATCACGTTCACCTTCTCATCAGTCTGGCAAAGACTCTTTCTATTGCCGACCTCATCATGAACGTGAAGAAGGACTTATCGAAGTGGATCAAGACCAAGGGTTCTTACTTCGCCGACTTTCAATGGCAGGAGGGGTATGGGGCATTCACCATCGGCGAATCGCAAGTGGGCGATCTCAAGTCGTATATCGCCCGGCAGAAGGAACATCATCACAGTGTTTCGTTTGAGGCGGAGTATCTTGCGTTCGTGAAGAAGTACAACGTTTCATACGACGAACGGTATTTGTGGAGTTGAGTCGCTTTGTGGGATTGCAGTAATGCGACCCCTTCGGGGTCGGGGCGCTGGCGGGGCACGCAAACAGGGGCGATGCCCCTGCCTACTAAATCGCAGCCCTTCGGACTGAGGACGGCGGGATGCAATCCCGTCGGGGTCGGGGCGCTGGTGGGGCACACAAACAGGGGCGATGCCCCTGCCTACTAAATCGCAGCCCTTCGGGCTGAGAACGGCGGGATGCAATCCCGTCGGAGTCGAGGCGCTGGTGGGGCACGCAAACAGGGGCGATGCCCCTGCCTACTGAATCGCAGCCCTTCGGGCTGAGAACGGCGGGGTGATTATTCGGTAGTCGACAAGGGCTTGATGCCAGGGACGGCAGGATTACTAATCGGCAAACGACCGGACGTGATTCTGCAACTGCAGCTCATCCCATGAACACCGCAAAGTGAGTGACCAAATGCAGGGGCCATTGCGTAACGCTTTACAAGTGGCCGTCACCGCAGCACGACGCGCGAACATGTAATTGACGATGGGCGTGGCGGTTGGGGCGGCAGTCAGGGCAAATGGGAGGCCGAGGAGTGCCGGCTTAGGACGCCATGGGCCAGGCGACTACTTCTTCGATCGGGCCGATGGATTCGAGCTGCCGGAGGTATTCGGCGAGTTCGTTTTCGGTAAAGGTCTGAAGGAATTCCCTTCGGGCGGATCGGTTGATCAGCATGATGCGCTCGATGAGTTCTCGTTTGGACATAATCGCGGGCTCCCGGTCGGCGTCTGGCGCGGAGGACGGAGACGCATCGCAGCGACGCCCGTCGAATGGATGCGGCCGGCGATTCTGGCTCGCCGTTTCATCATCCGCGCAAGTGGCTATCGGCGCGCATCTTGGCGCGACTTAAGGCGGAGAAAATGTGAGAGACATTATGGGAGGCGCGGGACGACGGACGCGGTGAGGGGAAGTCGGCAGATTCCGCCAAGTCAAACGAAGACTTCTGCGCCCCCTGCTTCAGAACGCCGAGCGGCAACGAGAAACGGCGTAGATACGATCGGCAACAACTGACGCCTAGTTCGCGGGGACGGCGGATTTTCTTGCGTACAGGACGGACGTGGCGTCGCCATGGATGAGATGCCAATCGGCATGATCGGCAAGGTGGGCGGCAAGTTTGGAGCGGGCGGAAACGAGGACGTGCGGGAAGGGCCAGGTTGCCGCGACGGCGTCGAACTTTTCGGGGGCGTTCATCAGCGACTCGTACTGCATGAGGAATTCGTCGCCGTAGAGTTCGCAGCGGTCGTCAATGAAGACTTTAGACTCCGGGACGGCGTAGATCAGGTAGCCACCAAAGGTCATCTGATTGAAGACGCGCGGATCGCCGGACTTCGCGATGGCCTCGCGCAGCGCGGGCGCCGCTTCGACGGGCCAATAGCGGGGGTTTAACCGCGCCCAGCCTGTGCCGAGCAATGGGATGTGCAGTCCGGCGGCCTGAATCGCCAATGCGAGACTGAAGGCGGCGATGGCGACCGGGGCAATGCGCGTCCGGGCGCGGCGATTTGCTGGCCCCATCTCCGGCATGGGTTCACCAAGCGATGTCGCCAGCGACGAATGGGGCAGCATCTCGGCAATGGCGAGACCGGCGAGGACGGCGAAGAGCGGGCCGTGCCTGACGCGGGAGACGGTGAGCGCGAGCCAAAGGAGCGGAAGCAGCCAGGTGACGCGGAGCATTCGACGCCATGTGGATGCGAGCACGGCGAGGTAGCAGGCCGCAAGCGAGCCGATCATCAGTGCTTCGACGCTGGTCCACTTCAGCGGGGCATGTTCGCTCATGATTTTTGCGACGACGCCTGACTTCATCAGGTCGAGCCAGACGCGCGGCAGTTCCGCGCCGCGGGGATTCACGAAGACGCTGCCGGCGCAGGCGATGAGGAGGACGAAGAGTCCTAGCGCGCGGCTGCGCAGGCGCGGGGCGGTGAGGTCGCCGTGGGCAGCGACGAGCATCATGCCGATCCAGCAGAGGATGACGATCGCCACGGTGACAATTCCGCCGAGGGCTCCGCCGTGGAGATTGGTCCATGCGACGAACAACGGGATGAGGAGCAGGAGTCGTCGGGGAGATTGGCGACCCGCTTCAACGTCACAGACCAGCGCATAGCACATGGCCATGAAGGCGATCGAGGCGAGGTGCGGGCGCGGGTGAAAGTGGTAACTCGAGGCGGCGATGACCAGGGCGATGAGGAGGGCCGCGACGGGAGGACGGGCTCCGGCGGTGCGCAGGCGACCGAAGATAAAAGCGTAGGTCGCGGCGAGGACGGTGGCGGCGAGGAGCAATAGTGCATCGAGACCGCCGGCGCGGTGGGCCAGGGCCATGGCACACTCGCCGAGCCACTGCTGGGCGATCCAGGGCTTTGACTCGAAGGTGAAGCTTAAGGGATCGTGGTCGATGTAGGCGTGCTCACTGAGCATGCGCTCGCCGACGACGGTGTGCCAGAGGGTGCCGGGATCGCGGAAAAGTTGCTCGCGGCCGAAGTAGAGCAGCGCGAGCCAGATGACGAGGAAGGCGGCGCTGCCGGGCCCCCACCATGCCGATCTGCGGAGCGAATGATCCATGCGCTAGTATCGGCCGGATGGGTGACGGGCGTTATTGAACTGATTGAGATGTGGGCGTTTGCTGCTTCTCGCCGGAGAAACGCTCGCCGAGGAGGGTTACGGCCCCGATGAGGACGACGAGGATCAGCGCGGCGATGACGGCGAATTCGGTGAAGCGATTAGACGTGTCACCGGGGGGAGGGTTTTCGGTGGATTTGTTTGCGCTCATGGTTGACGCCTCATTCACAAATCTGAGATGGTGAAAGTCATCGCTGACCGACCGCGGACCGCGGGCACAACTGGATGGCGACCTCGTCGAAGATCAGACCGGCGTTTGCGTTTCTTGCAACGTGATACTCAGCACGACCGGCGGACTTGATCGCGGCGCGGATGCCCTGCGAATCTCGAACCGCCGCCATCGACCGCACCCGTGCATCGACCGCGAATGATACGGGGGAGGCACCAACGTGAACACGGAGGACGTCACGAAGGACGGTGGCGATCATGGCGCAAACGATGAGCTGGGCATCGCGGGCGTTATTGGTGTCGCCGTCGTCATCGACCGTGTGCTTCTTGAGGATCGCGGCGAGTTCCTTGGCGAGGTCCTGCATGGCCTTGGAAGCGGCGATCGGGGAGACGGCGGCGCGTTCGACCATGCCGACGATGGCGTTCATTCGTTCGTTCAGGCCCATGCCGGTGTAGCGGAGGGCCAGGCCAAGGCTGCCTTGAGAGAGCGCCGCGAGAAACTTCGCCTCGGACTTGGTTATGGATGACCGGCTCATCACCTGAGCGGCGACGAACTCGTCGGGCAGCGCGCCGAAGTGGATGGGCTGGCATCGCGATCGCGTTGTGGCGAGGAGACTGTCGGCGGAATCGGCGAGGAGAATCAGGTAGCTGTGGCCAGGCGGCTCTTCGAGTGTCTTGAGCATGGCGTTCTGGGCTTCGTCGCTGAGCCGCTCGGCCTCGGCGACGATGAACAACTTCGCACGGCCGCGGCTGGGGCGCACGCCGATGGGCTTGATGAGGAATTCTCGAATGACGTCGACGCCGAGGACGGTCGCCTTTCGGTTGCGCACATTGCTGTCGGGGTGGTGTTTGGCCAACATGCGATGGACGCGGTGGAAGTCGGGATGTGTCCCGGCGGCGAACAGTTCGCAATCGACGCACTGGCCGCACGGCTCCAACTCGTCACGCGGGGTCTCGACCTCGGGGGGCGCGCCGAACAGGCCCTGTGCGGGCGGCTCCTGTGTCGACGCGGATGCGCCGCAGAGCAGGACCTGGGCGAGGCAATTGGCGAGCATCTCCTTGCCGACGCCGGGCGGACCGCTGAAGACGTAGGCGTGGGGAAGGCGGCCGGAGGCGAGGGCTCTGCGGAGGAGCGACTTGGCCTCTTCCTGGTATTGAACGTCAGAGGGCTGCATCGGCGATGGCCTTCATGACGCGTTTCTGCACTTCTTCCACGCTGCCCATTCCGTCGACGATGACGACCGGGGCGGGATAGAAGGTCGGAAGCATGAGAAACAACTCGTGGACTTTTTCATGGAAGTTGAAGGGCCGGGCCTCCATGGCGTCGGTGTGGACGTCGTGAAAGAGGGTCGGATGACGGGCAGCGGAGGCGTCGGCTTTTTTGCCGGCGGCGGGCTTGCGGCCGGTGCGCTCGTGGGCCTGCTTGGGCGGGACGTCGAGGATGATGGTCAAGTGGGGCCAGACGTCGCCGATGGCGAAACGTGCCAGATCAATGACACCGGCGGGATCATAGCCGGCGGCGCCCTGGTAGGCGCAGGTGGCGGAGACGTAACGGTCGCCGAGGCAGGCCTTGCCGGCTTTCATGGCGGGCTTGACGACTTCGGTGACGAGTTGGGCGCGCGAGGCCATGAAGAGGAAGGCCTCGCAGCGGACGTCCATCTCCGACAGGTCGTAGTCGAGAAGGACGTGACGGATGCGGTCGCCGATGGGGGTGCCGCCGGGGTCGCGGGCGCGGGCGGTTTCGATTTTGCAGTCGTGCAGGGCCTTCTCAAGAAGATTGAGCTGGGCTCCCTTTCCCGCTCCATCAATTCCGTCGAAGACGATGAACTTCCCCCGAAGACGATCCAAGATGGTGCCGGACAACTCACGCCCTCCGTTGGCGCTTGATCGATTCATAAACGTCTGCCGCGTTGTAGCTGGAGCGGACGAATGGACCGCAGGCCACGCTGGCGAAGCCGAGCGAGCGGGCCTCGGCGGTTAACTCATCAAACTCCGACGGCTCGTAGTAGCGGGCCACCGGGGCATGATCCTTCGAGGGGCGAAGATACTGGCCGACGGTCAGGATATCCACCCCGACGCGGCGGAGGTCGGTCATCGTCGTTGTGAGTTCTTCGCGGGTCTCGCCGAGGCCGACCATGAGGCCGCTCTTGGTCCACATCCGGGGGCGGCGGACCTTGACCTTGCAAAGGACTTCGAGGGTGCGGGCGTAGCGGGCCTGGGGACGGATGGCCGGGGAGAGGCGTTCGACGGTCTCCTGATTGTGGTTGTAGATGTCGGGCTCGGCGTCGACGAGGAGGTCGAGCAATTCGTCGCGGGCGTGGAAGTCGGCGGGGAGCACTTCGATGGCGCAGTCCGGCGAGCGGCGGCGAATCTCGGTGACGCACTGGGCGAAATGGCCGGCGCCCTCGTCGGGGAGGTCGTCGCGGGCCACGGCGGTGATGACGACGTGCCTGAGGCCCAGGCGCTCGACGGCCTGAGCGAGGCGCTGCGGCTCGTCGGGGGAGACGGGATCTGGCCGGGCCGTGTGGACGGCACAAAAGTGGCACCGGCGCGTGCAGCGATCGCCGAGGATCATGAAGGTGGCGTGGCGATGCGACCAGCACTCGCTGAGATTGGGGCAGCGGGCCTCTTCGCAGACGGTGGCGACGCCGCTGGCCTCGACAATGTGTCTCGTTTGGAGAAGCACATCGCCGGTGGGAAGCTGGCGCTTGAGCCACGGCGGCAGGCGCCGCTCCTCGCTGTATCGGGTTGACTCGATGACGTTTAGTCGCATGATTGCGCGCTTCCTGGTGTCGGCCCATCCGGCCCGTCGAAGGCCAGTATAACGGGAAATGTGGCGGTCGGCGACGATTGGGTGCTAAGATATGATAGTCGGGAATGTTGTGTCGTCGCCGACTCGGCGAGGAAGGAGTCTTGGAGATGGTGAGCCTCAAGAAAATCCTGTTTCCGACGGATTTCTCCGACATGTCGCGTCAAAGTCTGAAGTTCGTGAAGGCGTTCGCGGAGAAGTTCGACGCCGAGGTGCACGTCCTTCACGTCGTCGATGAAGCCTATCAATACTGGATGGCCGTGGGCCCCAACAGCCTGCCGGTGGGCCCCCCGCCGGAGGAGATGCTGGCCGGGGCGAAGGCGGAGCTTCAGAAGCTTGCCGACGAGGAATTGAAGACCCTCACCGGCGGCGTGGTCACCGAGGTTTCGCTGGGCCGGCCCTTTCTTGAGATCGTCCGGTACGCCAAGGAGAAGTCGATCGATTTGATCGTCCTCGGCACGCACGGACGGAGCGGTCTGGTGCAGGCGCTTTTGGGCTCGGTGGCGGAGAAGGTGGTTCGCAAGGCGCCTTGCCCTGTGCTGACGGTGCGCGACGGGGCGCACGAGTTTGTCAGTCCGTAGGTTTCTCATCTTTTTCACGTTTTTGTCTTTTCCGACATTTTGGGCGGCGCTCGGTCGCCCCATTTGGGAGTTGGGCGTCCTATTACCACGGGCTTGCGCCGCGGAGCTACGTTTCTGCGTCGCTATCGGGGGCAAATGAGACGACGATGCTGCGCCTTTGTTGGGGATGAGGAGTCGCGGGATCCAGGGTGAATGCAAGGGCGGTGACACAGGGCGATCCATACACGTCAAGACGCCAAGAAATCAAAACTTCAAATTCCATCCATTTCGCGGCGATCATTCATTACTCCGACGGGAGAATTCGGGCGATGAACGGATGCGCGCAAGAGCTGCAAAATCGAAGGTGACATATAGTGACACACGGGATTTTTTTCGGTTGCAACTCTTGTGGCGAGCATGTGTTGGGGCAAGTCGCGTTTTGGGTGGTTTTTGGCGGAAACGAGGTGAGGCGCGAGGCTGTAGGCGATAGGCTTTAGGCTGCAGGATTGGGGTCTGAGCCTTGCGGTTGAAGTTGTCGGGACCGGTGACATCGCGCGCTACCTCGCGGTGCGTGGGTGGATTGATCTCCATTCATTCAAGCTTGCTCCTCGTGCGCGCTTTTTGCGGATGCGGAGGGGCGGTGGGGATGAGCGATTGGATGGCGAAGTGGAAAACTGACGGGGCGGGCAAGCCTGCTAATTAGGTGGGAAGTTCGTCGCGGCTGGGATGGTTGGCGAGGGGCTTGGTATTGGGAGCGTTTTGGGGAAGGTAGAACGTCCCCGTTATCCTCCATGCGGCTTCAAGTCGGTCGGCAAATCTTCTGAGGGGATGTTCCCATCCGCGGCGACGACCACCAAAAGGCAAGAAAGGCACCGTTGGCCCCATGCATAATGCATTACGTTGCTAACCGCATCGCCGATAATCGGAATGGTCAGACCCCCGTCGCCAAATCCTGGCAGTCCCTGCTTCTCTGCTTCGTCGATTCGCCGGAATGCATCCAATAGTTTCTCGCTGTTTGCGAGAAGTCCCTTGGTTTGAACTACGCATCTTTCCATGGGCTTTCCGCATCTTGGGCAATTCATTTCATTCCTCATCGCAGGCGAGAACCTCGGAACAAGCAGTTGGGCTTGAGCATGATGAGATTACCGTAATCCTCCAAATGACGTTCGCGCTAGAGAACCGGCCAGACCAAGACGAACCCGCCCCCAGGATTGGTGTATCGGTAACAACAAATCTGACCAGCAACGCCCGAAGGACACAAGGTTGTTAGAAGCATCTGGCTCCCCGTACTGATCCTTACCCATAGGCACTTGACGACTCGTGCAGAGCCACCTGATGAGGTCACGGCGCTCCAGATAGCGTAGAACAGATGTAGAATAATCGCGACGATCAGCAGGTAATATAGAATTGTCCCTAGGGCAATAGTGCCGATTGTACCTGCGGCCGGTATTGCCAGCGCGCACAGTCCGCTGATGTCCGTTGCGTTTACAGGGTCGTTATCGCAATATGTCCAGCGATTGTTTTGAGCGTTGGTCAGTTGGGTGGGGTCGAAGGAGAGGCTGTCTGCCTGGGTGAAGCGGCCGGTTTCGGGTTCGTAGAAGCGGTTGACCATGTAGACGAAGCCGGTGGCGGGCTGGGAGCGGGCGACGGCGGCGGTTTCTTCGCCCTCGTCGCAGCAGGTGGCGTTGGGGTTTTCCGGATATCTGGGGTCCTGAACTCGCTCAGGCGGCTTGCGGTCGTCGCCATTGAGGTCGGTCTGGCTGCCCTCGCCGCCGCGCCAACTGTAGGAGCCGGCCTGCATGCGCTCGGCGTGGGCGCAGGGGGGACTAAGCGGGGGCGGGTGGGATGCGATCAATAAGAAAAGGCTGCGCCGCGGGGGTCGCGGCGCAGCCTTTGGTTGAGAACTTAGTTGTCGATCCGACTTAGTTGCAAGTGCCGGCCAAGACGGCATCGACGAATGCGTCCACGTCGGCCGCGTCGAGGGCGCCGTCCTGCGGGGCGGCGATGTCGGCACAGGCCGTGGTCGGGATCGCGGCGGTGAACATGTCAGTGAACATCTGAACGTCGAGGCCATCGACGGCAGAACTCAAATCGACGTCACCATCGCAGGCGCACGGGACGGCCGGCGTCGGGACGACGGTGCTGGCCGTGATGCTGTCGGGCTGGCCGGACACGGCCTTGAACATGCCGAGGGTCACGTCGCCGGTGGTCGGCGGCGAGTTCGCGGTAAAGCGGAAGTTGTAAAGGGTGCCCCAGCGGAGGGCGTTGGAGTTTTCAACGGGCGAAGCCGGGACAACGGCCCATGCGACGTTGCCGCCGCCGTAGGCACCGGGCCAATCAGTACCGTCGTAGTTGACGGGGTTCGAGGTGTTGCTGTTGTAGCCGTCGCCGCTGTGATAGGGGACGTCGTGGAAGCCGATGTCGGTGACATTAAAGCCATTGGGGAGGTCGACCTTGAAGAGGGAGACCGATCGATCGGAGTTCATGTTATAGAGGGCATACTCATAGTTCCAGAGGCCGCCGCCGAGATCGGTGGCCTTGGCGGAGAGGATGAGGCGGCCGCTGGAATTTGCGCCGCCGCTCTCCGGGGTGTCAATGAGTGTTTCGGTGACGGATGCATCGGCAGCCTTCCAGGCCTGGATGGCGGCTTTCTCGCGGACGGTGGAGGCGGCAGATGAGGCGGTGTAGTTCGGCCCGCCGGAGATGTTGATGCGCTCGTAAGAGGCGTTGTTGTTCTGATTAAGAGCTGCAGCATCGTCCGGGGTGACATACTGAGCCTCAGCGTAGTAGAGGGCGCCGGGATTGAGCCCCGAGTTCAGGTCGTCCGCGTGAACCTGGCAGCGGCGCGTGGTGCTGTTATGAGAGATGTACGAGCAGTTGTTGCGGAACATGTAGGGGAAGGTGAATCCGCCGGTGTGAGCGTTCACCTGAAACTTCGGGCCCAGGCCGCCGACGGTTGTGCACTGGGTGCCGTTGCGACCCGAGGTGTATGGGTCGGAGCAACCGACGCCGAGGACGCTGCCGCCGGAACCGTTGCAGGTGCAGCAGAGGTTTTGCGTCAAGGCGGTGAAGGCGTGCTTCATCCAGCCCTGGCCGATCTGCTCGAAGCGGGCGGCGCCATCGACCGTCTTGAGGCGGTACATGTTCTGAGGGATGACGGGGTGGTTGGAGTTGCCCGACTGCCACAGGAGGTTGACGCTGCCGATGTTGCAAGACGTTGTGCCCCAGGCAAAGGCGTCAATGGAGCCGACGTTTGTATAGTTGCCGCTGCTGTTGACGACGAGGTCACCGACGATGACGTCGGGGCCAGTGGAGGGCGTGCAGCCGCCGCGCGGCGTGGCGTCGAGGGCGTTGAAGGACTCCATAAGGTCGCCGCTGATGAGCTCGATCGAGGCGCTGGTCGCGAACTGCCCCAGGATGGTGCCGGCCAGGGTGGGATCGCCCAGGGCCTCGGCGAGATCAGGGGAGATGACGAGATCGCCGGACTCGAGGAAGAGGGAATGACCGGGGACGTCGAGGGCGACCTTGTTGTCTTCGGACTTGAGCGGGGAGAAGCCGTGCGGCTCGGTCCTGGACATGATCGAGAAGCCGACATCGTTTGAATCGCCATTGGCGACGATCATCAGTTCGTCCAGGGTATAGGAGCCGGACTTGGAGGAGATGACCAATCCGTCGACATGGCGGATGTCGCCGGTGGAGATCGCGTTAAACCGGCCGCCGTTGGCGGAGATGGTCAGCGAAGACGCCGGGTCGATGGGGATTTCAAAGTTATGAATGCGGGCATCGCCGTATGCGCCGGATGAAGCGGTCACGCGGAGACCCAGTTCATCCAGAACTGCCGGCTCAACGACCACATTGGTCGTTCCGCCCGAGACTCGCCAAATTTGTTCCGCCGCGCCGGCGGAAAGAGCGACGCAGCCCATGAGGGCCGCGGCCAACGCGATCGACCGAGAAAACTTCAACATCATCATGATTCCTCCGTGTACCTGAGATTCACTTCAACGAAAGGTCCCCAGCGAAAACGAATATGCCATGCCGGTGTCACTGATTACCGGAACAGCGTGTTCGATTCCCCCCGGGAGTTAGTTAGTAAACGCCTGTGATTCAACTTCAAACTGAGCGTCGAAAGGGCAGCCGAGCTTGATGGGCGGCTTGGGACAGCCGGCGGCCGGGACGCATTCCTCCGCATTTTCCGCATGCCACGAGCCAGGCACTTCGGGCCGGTGCAAACGGAACCTTGATCCTAAGATGATACAGGATCGTCGGTTCCGGTCCAACCCGCGGCGGAAATAAATTTGAAGATTGGCCAACGAATTGGGTCTTTACGCACGGTCAGGCGGCGCGTCCGAGGTCCGGGTAATTCCTCTCCTGTGCTTTCCCGGGCCTGAGGCGCGGCGGAATCGCTAAATCCTTGACAATCCGGGGTCTAACGATTGGAATGCGAAGTTTTCCCGTCGATCGGCACGCGGCGAATCGGCACGGTGGCGCATGGCGACTCTCGAGGAACTTCGCAGGCGAATCGACACGCTCGACGAGCAGATCGTTCGGGCGCTGAATGACCGAGCGGCGGCGGCGGTGGAGATCGGGAAGATCAAGGCCCAGTCCGGGGCCGGGGTCTTTGCACCGGACCGCGAGCGCGCAGTGCTGGACAAGGTGACGGCCTTGTCGGGCGGGCCGTTGTCGCGGGAGTCGCTGCTGGCGATCTATCGCGAATTGATGTCGGCATCGTTTGCATTGGAGCGACCGCCGCGGGTGGGGTATCTGGGCCCGCAGGGGTCGTATACGCATGAGGCGGCGATGGGAAAGTTCGGGGCGTCGGTGGAGTACGAGCCGCTGTCGAACATCCGGGCGATCTTCGAGGAGATGAGCCGGGGGCATGTGGACTATGGCGTGGTGCCGGTGGAGAACTCCACGAGCGGCGCGGTGCTGGATACGCTCGACGCCTTTGTTGAATACGGGACGCGGATCTGCTGCGAGATGTACCGGGCGATTCACCATAACCTGATGGCGCGCTGCAAGCAGGATGAGATCGAAGTGGTCTATTCGAAGCACGAGGCGTTTGTTCAGTGCCAGCGATGGCTGGGGCAGACGGGGCTGAGTGCCAAGATCTCGCCGGCGCCGAGCACCAGCCGGGCGGCGGAGATGGCGGCCGGGCAGAAGAATGCGGCGGCGATTGGAAGTCGCGTTGCCGCGAAGCTTTACGACCTGACGCTGCTGGCGGAGAACATCGAGGACCACGCGAATAACGCCACGCGGTTTTTCGTGCTGGGCAAGGACGAGACGCGACCGACGGGGCGCGACCGGACGAGCTTGATGTTTGTAACGGCGCATCGCGCGGGGGCCTTGGTTGAGGTGCTGCTTGTTTTTCAGCGGGCCGGCATCAACATGACGATGTTAACCTCCCGCCCCAGTCATAAGGCGGAGATGGAATATAACTTTTTCGTCGATGTGGACGGGCATGAGTCGGACGCGGCCTTGAGCAAGGCGCTGGCGGAGGTGAAGACGCACTGCCGGACGCTGCACGTGCTCGGGTCGTACCCGATCTCGTCGGAGGTTCTGGCGGCCTAATGCGGAAGATTTTTTCGGACGATTGGATCGGTTGTTAATTCATCGGGATGCGTGATATGCGACGAGGATTTGTAGCGGGCAACTGGAAGATGAATCTCGATCTGGCGACCGCGCGGGCGCTGGTTTCGGATTTGCGCACGCGGCTGCCGGCGGCGCCGACGATCGACGTGGCGATCTGCCCGCCGTCGGTTTACTTGTTTCCGATGGCCAAGGCGATTGCCGATTCGCCGATTCGCATGGGGGCGCAGGACTGCTACTACGAGTCGACCGGCGCCTTTACCGGCGAGGTGTCCGCGGCGATGGTGAAGGAGACGGGCTGCTCGTACGTGATCGTCGGGCACAGCGAGCGGCGGCACACGATCGGGCCGAAGAATCCGGCAGGCGGTGTATTCGGGGAGAGCGACGAAACGATCGCGGCGAAGTGCCGGGCGGTGCTGGCGGTTGCGATGACGCCGATCCTTTGCGTGGGCGAGACGCTGGCGGAGCGTGACGCCAATCAGACCGAGGCGGTGCTGACCCGGCAGATAGAAGGCGGACTGTCGGGGGTGACGATTCCGTCGCCGGAACGGCTGGTCATTGCTTATGAGCCGGTGTGGGCGATCGGGACGGGTCGCAACGCGACGCCGGAGCAGGCCCAGGAGGCGCATCGTCACATTCGCGGGCGATTGGCGGAGCAGTTGGGACGGAGCGTAGCGGGAGAGATTCGCATACAATACGGCGGCAGCGTCAAGCCTGACAACGCCGCGGCATTAATGAGTTGTCCCGACGTTGACGGCGCCCTTGTGGGCGGCGCGAGCCTGAAGGGACCGGACTTCGCAGCGATCATCGAGGCCTGCATCAAGGCCCACGGACAACAGGGTTGAGGATTATGAGTACGCTCGTATTGGCTAGCTTTGGAACGACCATCGTGACCATTCTGCTCACGACAGTATCCGTGATGCTGATCGGCCTTGTGCTGCTTCAGAAGAACCGGGGCTCGGGCCTCAGCGGCGCCTTCGGCGGCGTCGGCGGCAACACGGCCTTCGGAACGAAGACCGGCGACGTCCTGACCGTCATTACGGTCGCGTTTACGGCGCTGTTTCTGGTTCTGTCGGTGATCGGTGTTTATGTCTTCGTGCCGGCGAAGCTGGTGACGACGCCTCCGGCCACGCTGATGCCGGATGCCGGGACGACCGGCACAGACGCGGCGCCCGTGACTGAAGGTGCGACGCCGGTTGACGCCGGCAGCGCGGCCCCGGCGCAGAGTGGCGAGGCGCCGGCCGGCAGTGCGACACCGCCGCCCCCTGCTGAGTCCACGACGCCGCCCGCGGCGCCATCGGAATCAACCACGCCGGGCGGACAGTAGCCGCGGCGGAGGCCTACATGATTCTGAGCATGACGGGATTTGGCGAGGCGCAGGCCTGCGAGGACGCAGTTTCCTACCGAGCTGAGATTCGGAGCGTCAACAATCGCTACTTCAAGGCGTCGATCAAGCTGCCGGATCATCTGCAGCGTTACGAAGTGGAAATCGAGAAGCTGCTGCGGGCCAAGCTGGGACGCGGGAGCATCTCCTACAGCCTGCGACTCAAGGGCGACAACGCCCCGACGGCATTTGAGATTAATGAGGCGGGGCTTCAGCGATACGTCTCGCGATTGGAGCAGATCGCGGCGGGGAGCAAGGCGGCACAGATAGATCTGGCCAGCCTGTTGGAGCTGCCGGGAATCTGCGAGCCGATTGAGATGGACCCGGACCTGCTCGCCCGGCAGTTTGCGGTGGCTTCGCGGCTGACCGAAGAGGCCATCTCGCGGCTGGTGGAGATGCGTCGGGTTGAGGGGCAGGCGCTGGAGAAGGACCTGGCGCTGCATTGCCGGGAGATTCGCACGCGGGTGGCGAGCATCGCCGAGCGGGCGCCGCTGGTGGTTGAAGAGTATCACAAGAAGCTGCGCCAGCGTGTTTCGCAGTTAATGGAGTCGGCGAACCTGTCGCTGGATCAGGATGCGCTGGTTCGCGAGGTGGCGGTTTTCGCGGAGCGCTGCGACGTCAACGAGGAGATATCCCGCCTGCTGAGTCATCTGGACCAGTTCGCGGAGTTGTGTGCGTCGAAGGAAGAGGCCGGCCGAAAGCTGGACTTTCTGGCGCAGGAGATGCTTCGAGAGGCGAACACGATCGGGAGCAAGGCGTCTGACTCGCTGATTGCCCGACACGTTGTGGAGGTAAAGGCGGCGATCGATCGGATCAAGGAGCAAGTGCAAAACGTCGAGTAGTCGGCGAACAGAAGCGGCATGGAAGCAGGAATCGGACAAAGGCAAGGGAACGTCATCGTCATCAGCGGCCCCAGCGGCGTCGGGAAGTCCACGGTCTGCCGCCGGTTGTGCGAGGAGTTGCCCGCGGAGTTCAGCATCTCGGTGACGACGCGCAAGCGCCGGCCGAATGAGGAGAATGACCGGGACTACCAGTTTGTGACGCCGGAGGCCTTTGAGCGGCTCAAAGACAGCGACGGGCTGCTGGAGTGGGCCCAGGTGTACGGCCATATGTACGGTACGCCGCTTCGTGCGGTGACTTCGGCGATCGAAGAAGGCCGGAATATCATCCTGGAGATCGACATCCAGGGATGTCTGCAGGTGAAGTCGAAGCTGCCGAATACGATGGCGTTTTTCCTGCTGCCGCCGACCCCGGACGAGCAGCGGCGGCGGATCGAGGGCCGGCGGACCGATGCGGCCGATGCGATTCGCCAGCGGCTATCGAAGGCCGACGGTGAAATTCAGTACGCCAACGAAAGCGGATGCTATGATTGTTTCGTTATCAACGACGATCTCGAAGAGACGGTGAGGCAGATTCGCGAGCGAATCGTCAATTTGGAAAAAGCCCGGAGCGGGTCCGGCCATGCGAGGTAAGTGAACCGATGATTTATGACCTGAAGAATGAAGACCTGGTGAATCGTGTCGGCGGCCGCTTCAAGCTGGCGGCGCTGATTCAGCGGCGGATGCGGGAGCTGATGATGGGGGCTCGGCCGCTCGTCGAGCCGGGTAAGATGACGCCGATGGAGATCGTCGTGAAAGAGATCATCGACGGCAAGATCGAAGCCAACATGGACGGCAATCGGCACGATGTCGGCTCCAATGCCTGACGCTTCTGAATTGGCCGGCTATGAGGTCGTCGTCGGCCTCTGTGGGGGAATCGCTGCTTACAAGGTCGCGACCCTGGTCTCCGCGCTGGTGCAACGCGGCGCGGGCGTGACGGTCGCCATGACGTCGGCCGCGCAGAAATTCATCACGCCGCTTACTTTTGAATCGCTCACGGCCCGGCAGGTCTTCACCGACCTGTGGCACTCAGAGAATTATCACGATCCCCAGCATTTGAACCTGACCGGCCGGGCCGACGCATTTGTCGTCGCGCCGGCCACGGCGAACATGATCGGCAAGATCGCCTGCGGGCTGGCGGACGATCTTGTGAGCACGATGGTCATGTCGGCAGCGTGTCCCGTTTTGCTGTGCCCGGCGATGAATACGCTGATGTGGGAGAACCCGATCGTTCAGAAGAACCTTGATTCGCTGCGGGGGCACGGCTACCACGTGATGCCGCCGGGCGAAGGGTGGCTGGCGTGCCGGACGATCGGGGCCGGTCGACTACCCGAGCCGCAGGAGATTCTGTCGGTGGTGGTTTCGACGCTGAAGCAGAGCCCGCCGAAGAGCGCTTCCAAATAGCGACAAGTCATTCGTGTCAACCAACCGCAAACGGCCGAGCAAGCGACTCCAGAAAGAGATCAAGCTGAAGCTGGTCATTACGGCCGGGCCGACGCGCGAATACTTCGACACGATTCGTTTCATTTCCAATCCATCGACGGGCCGGATGGGCTATGCCATTGCAGAAGCGGCGGCGAAGGCGGGGCATCGGGTGACGCTGGTAAGCGGGCCGGTGGAGATGGCCGCGCCGGCCAGGGTGAAGCTCATTCGGGTCGAGACGGCGGAGGAGATGCTGCGGGCGAGCCGGCGGGCGTTTGCGGGTGCCGATGCGGCGATTTTCTGCGCGGCGGTGAGCGACTATCGGCCGAAGAAACGGGCGGACAAGAAACTTCCCAAGCAGATGATGAATCGACGGATCGAACTGGCGCCGACGCCGGACATCGCGGCGACACTGGGGCGGTCCAAGGGACGGCGCGTCACGATCGGCTTTGCGATGGAAGACCACGACGGCCGCGCCCACGCTGAGAAGAAGCTGCAGCGAAAGCACTGCGACGCGATCATCCTTAACGACCCTGGCAATGTGGGGACGGATCGGGCATCGGCGGAGTATCTGGTGAGGGGCGGCGAGTGGCAGGTTTGGCCAAGATCGACCAAGCCGCAAATGGCCAGGCGCATCGTTCAATCGCTTCAGCGACTCTGGGCGGCGCGAATGCGGGCGACGAAGGCTGAATAGTCTTCCGGCGTGTCGATGCCGACGGCGGCGCGATCCACTGATCCCACGGCGATGGGGAAGCCGTTTTCCAGAAAACGAAGTTGTTCCAGTTTCTCCACCTGCTCCAGGGGCGAGGGCTTCAGGCGGGCGAGCTGCAGGAGGGTCTCGCGATGGTAGCCGTAGATTCCGATGTGCAGCCGATAGGCGCGCGGGTCGCTGATGCGGCCGGCGGTGTCGCGGGGATAGGGAACTAGGGCGCGGGAGAAATACAGGGCGCGGCCCCGCTGATCGACCACGACCTTGACGGTGTTGGGATCGGCGGGATCGGCATCGGCGGGAAAGGGGCAGGCGAGCGTTGCAATCGGCGCGGCATCGCGTTCTTCCAACAGACCGACCAATTGATCGATGGCGGCGGGTTCGATCTCGGGCTCGTCACCCTGAATGTTGAGGATGATTTTTTCATTGAGGCCGGCGGCGACTTCGGCGACGCGATCGGTTCCGCTGGGGTGCTCCGGGCGCGTCATCCGCGCCTGACCGCCGAACGATTCGACGGCCTTCGCGATGCGCTCGTCATCGGTCGCGACAATGACGGAAGTGAGCCGCCTGGCCTTTGAAACCTGCTCGCAGACGTGCTGAATGAGGTATTTGCCGGTCTCGCGCAGGAGGGGTTTTCCCGGCAGGCGGGATGAAGCAAAGCGGGCGGGAATCACGGCGGCGGCGGTCATTTTGCGGAGCGTATGACCCGCTCGTTGGGGTGTCAAAGCGGGTCGAGGGCGAAGTGCGTCAACCGCCCTACCGCGACGGTGCCGGTTGACGCGGCTTGGCGGCCGAAGGATCATGAGGGCGCTACGATTCGCCGAGTTTCGCAGCGAGCCTGAGCCGGGAAAAAACGGACGGAGAAGTCAGATGACAAATCGCAATTTGATCGGGGATGCTGGAAGCTGCGCGAAGGCGCTGGTGGTTGCGTGTTTCGCCGGGGTGATTGGCCTGGGTGGACTCCAATCGGCGCTGGCCAAGGGGCCGGTGCCTGGGATGCAGAGCAAGAAGCAGGAGCCTCCCAAGGAGGCGGAGCCGCAGGAAGAGAGTGACGCGAAGATGCCGGCCCTGAAATTCAAGATGAAGGACATCGAGGGCAACGAGCAGGACCTGACGCAGTACTATGGCGACGTTGTGCTGGTGGTGAACGTCGCGTCGTATTGCGGATTTACGCCGCAGTACAAGGGCCTTGAGGCGATGTACCGCAAGTATAAGAAGAAGGGGCTGGTCATTCTCGGCATTCCGGCCAATGAGTTCGGCAAGCAGGAGCCGGGGACTGATTCGGAGATCAGGGAATTTTGCACCAAGAAATACGACGTGACGTTTCCGATGTTTTCCAAGGTGGTGGTCAAGGGCGAGGGCATCTGCCCGATGTACAAGTATCTGACCTCCAAGGAGGCGGGGCATAAGTTCGGCGGGGAGATCCCGTGGAATTTCAACAAGTTTCTGATCGACCGGACCGGGCACGTCGTCGGCCGGTTTGAGCATCGGGTGGCCCCGGACGCAACGGAGTTCGTGGAAGCGGTCGAGGCGCAACTGAAGGTCAAGCGGCCGGCGGACGCCCCCAGCGCGAAGGCCAAGAAGACCGGGAAAAAGTCCAAGAAGCAGTGACGTGGTCGCGGCATCCATGCGACGCGAGGCATCCTTCGAGAAGTGAATAGGCCGACATGAGAATCCGCGAGCTGCTTTCAACAGGCCGTCCCTGTTTTTCATTCGAATTCTTCCCGCCGAAGACGGACAACGGGCTGGAGCAACTGCGACAGTCGGTGCGTTCGCTGCGCGATCTGCAACCCACGTTTGTTTCGGTCACATATGGCGCGGGCGGCAGCACGCGGGACCGGACGATCGAGCTGGTGGCGGAGATCCAGCGGCACTACGGCGTCGAGGCGATGGCGCATCTGACGTGCGTCGGTTCGACGCGGGAGGAGATCGGGACGGTCTTGCAGCGATTACGGCAGGCGGGCGTGGACAATGTCCTGGCGCTGCGCGGCGATCCGCCCAAGGGCGAGGAGAAGTTTAAGGCGACGGCCGGGGGCTTTCGATACGCGAACGAGCTGGCGGAGTTCATCAAGGCGACGCATCCATTCTGCGTCGGCGGGGCCTGCTATCCGGAGGGCCACGTGGAATGCGTGCGGCCGGACGGCTCGCGCGATCTCGACGCCGATCTGGTGAACCTTCAGCGGAAGGTGGACGCCGGGACGCAGTTTCTTGTCAGCCAGCTTTTCTTCGACAACCAGGCGTACTTCGATTTTGTCAGCCGGGCGCGGGCGGCGGGCATTGGCGTGCCGATCATTCCCGGGATCATGCCGATTACCAATGTCGACCAGGTGCGGCGGTTCACGCAGATGTGCGGGGCGACGATTCCCGAGAGCCTGATGGCGGAGCTGGATCGGCTTAAGGACAACGAGGACGCCGTTCTTTCGCAGGGGGTGGCCTACGCGACGGCGCAGTGCTTCGACTTACTGCAGCGCGGCGCGCCGGGAATTCATTTCTACACGCTCAATAAGTCGGCCGCGACGCGTACGATTCTCACCGCCCTGCGGACGATCTGGCCGCCGGCCCGCCGACCGGCGTGATGTCGTGACGCTTGAGTCCGCCCATCCCGACGCCGAGGCCGCCCCGAACGCGACGCGGCGAGGCCTGTCACCCTTATTATCCATTCTGCTGATCGCCGCCGCCGTGTGCGCCGTGTGCTACAACGGTGACACCGACGGGCCGATCGATCTGTATCACGAGGGCGATCGGCTGGCCGCTTACGACGCATTGGCCGCGGGGGCCCTGCCCTACCGCGATGTCTATGTGTCGCACGGGCTGGGCGAGGATGTGATCAAGCCGTACCTGGCCTGCAAGTGGCTGGGGGCATCGGTGGAGTCGCTTCGGCGGGTTGGGCGAAACAGCTACATTTACAGCGGATATCTGACGGTGCTGGGGCCGCTGGCGGTGCTCTTTGCCGGGATGGCGTGGCTGCGGGATGTGCGGGCCGTCGCCCTGCTGGGGCTGATTCTGGTCTGCGGGCTTTATGAGATCAGCGAGCGGCCGGCGATGGCAATGGCGGCTGTCGCGGCGACGGGGATGTGGCGCCATCATCGGCGATGGGGATGGATGCTGGTCGCGGGCATTTGCACCGGGCTTGCGACGCTTTACAGCATGGAGACGGGCGTGTTTGTCGGGCTGGCCATCATGAGTTGGCTTGCGGCCCGACGAATGCTTTGGACGAGGGACGTGGGCGATAGATCACATGGGACGGCGAGGGCGCTGGTGACGTACGCGCTCGGCTTCTTCGTTGTGTTCGGGCCGTTTTTGATTTGGTGCGGCGCCCGCGGCATCCTGGGGGATTTCATCGAAAACACGCGGATTCAGTTCGGCCTGCGCGGCGAGGTCTGGCCGAACGAGTATCCGGCATTGACGTGGACTACCGGTCAGCCGTGGAGCGCGAACCTGCTGGTGATGGGCGCGGTGGCGGGGATGTTTTACGTCTTGCCGCTGGCTTATCTCGCGGGCGTTGTCATCGCCTTCGGCCGATGCGAATCCGGCGACGCACCTGCTCATCAGACTTTGCTGTTCGCCTCCCTGCTGGGCATTTGCTTTTGGTTGAGCCCGATGGCGCAGTCCGATATCTGGCACGTCGCCTATGTGACGGGGGTGTTTGCGTTTTTCGCGGCTGCGCTGTTCTGGTACACGCGCAAGGTCGAGCGGCCGGATGTTTCGCGCAGGGTCGCCGGTGGGATGGTGGTCTTCGTGTGCTTGACGCTGGTCCTTGTGGCGGATGGCGGCGTACTGGTACGGCGGATGACGGGGCGTGAGAGTCGTTTTGTGCCGGCGCATCTTCAATCCGCAGAAGGCACACTTGTTCAGGCAAGCCTGCCTCGAATCGGAAGCGTCAAGATTCCCTACGAACAGAACGCCGAGTTGGGGGCGATTGTGGGGCTGATTCAGCGCCACAGCGCGGCGGATGATTACCTGCTGGACCTGAGCGATCAGCCGCTGCTCTACTTTCTCGCCGAGCGCCGTTGTCCGACGCGGTTTCATCTGATGTCGCAGTGCAACAGCCCGCCCTTGCGCGAGATGATGCTGGCGGAGTTGCGGAAGAAGCCGAAGCTACCGAGATTGATCGTGTACCCCGGCACGAACGCACCGGTGCAGGATGCGATCGGGGAGTTTATTGGTAAGAACTACCGCCCGCTGGCGATGGTCGGCGGCTTGCAAGTTTTCACGCTGAACGAAGAATAGGCGCGAGTAATGGGAGTAGGCAGGTGTCTGAGACTTCTCGCGTTTTGATCACCGGGGCAGGCGGTTTGTTGGGGCGTCCGCTTGCCAGGCGATTTGCGCTGGACAAGACATGGCAGACGATCGCGCTGGACCGGGCCGGGCTCGATATCACCGATGCGGAGGCCGTGGGTCATGTGGTGGAGCGGGAGAAGCCGGGGGTGATTATCAACTGCGCCGCATTTACGAAAGTTGATGCGTGCGAGCAGGAGAAAGAGCAGTCCCAGCGGGTTAACGGCGAGGGGGCGGGCATCGTTGCGGCGGCGGCGGCGAAGGTCCGGGCGAGATTGATTCATATCTCGACGGACTATGTTTTCGACGGCACTTCCGCCCTGCCCTACCGCGAGGATCAGCCGCCGGCGCCGCCGGAAATGCTCTGCTGGTACGGTCGATCGAAGCTGCTGGGCGAACAGGCGGTCACGGGCCGGCATCCATCGCCTTTGATCGTGCGGACTGCGTGGGTCTTTGGTGAGGATGGGCCGTGTTTTCCGAAGACGATTCTGCGCCTGGCAAGCGAGCGGCCGGAGCTTCGCGTGGTCAACGATCAAGCCGGCTCTCCGACGTATGCCAAGGACCTGGCCGATGCGATCTATCGCCTGGCGCAACATCCGGAAGCGACCGGCATCATGCACGTGACCAACTCCGACATTTGCACGTGGTATGAGTTTGCACGGGAGATACTGCGTGTCGCCGGGATCGGCACGCCCGTTCGGCCTGTCAGCACGGCGGAATTCCCGACTCCGGCGAAGCGGCCCGCGTTCTCCGTTCTGGATAACCGACGATTTGTGCAGACGGTCGGCGCGCCCTTGCGAAGTTGGCGCGAGGCCATCGCCGAGTTTCTCGCGGCGTCAGCGGGCTGAGTCGGGCGGCGTCATTTCTTCATGCGGGCCAGATCGGCCTCAGCGGCGATGTAACCGAATGCCGGCCAATAGCCCCCTGCGACGACTTTCTCGAAGATTTCCTTCGCCCCGTTGCGATCACCGTTGCAGAGGCGCCAGTTGCCGACGCCGTAGCCCATGGTGGCGAGGTCGAGGTCTGAGGCCTTCTGAACATCGAGCAGGCTCTCGGGGGAAATCAGGCCCTTGTACATGAGGAGTCGCTGGAAGTAGGCCTTGTTTTCAATGATGTCCATACCCTCGTTGATGGGCTCGAGGAGTTTGGCCGCTTCTTCGTCGCGGTCCATGCGGCGCAGGGCCATGTACATCCAGTCGGTGACCGCGACGACGTTGTCGTCGTACTTGCCGCCGGCCTTCATGGCCTCGCCGAAGGCATCGAGAGCAGCGGAGAAATCGCCCTTGAGATAACGAGCGACGCCGAGGTGATAGTGAACGTTGAAGTGCAGGGTCGTCAGCGGGATGTTCCGCGCGTTGGGCATGCCGTCCTGCTCGATGACGTCCTCGGTGCCGGAGATGAGGCGGGCGGCGCTTTGGAGGTCGGCGATGGCGTTGTCGAACTGCCGGACGGTGATATAGCGATGGCCGCGATGGCGATAGAGCGGGGCGTACTTTCGATGCCGCTCGATCCCGCTGGTGAAGACGTTAATGGCGTCGGTCATTCGCCATAGGTAGCCGAGACGTCGGCCGACCCAGATGAGCAGGTCGGGATTGCCGGGATTCGCGCGGGCATTGGCTTCGGCCCTGCGCAGGTCTGATTCCAGCTTGGCTTTTTCAGAGGCGGGCGGGTTTGCGTAGAGCGGCCTGCCGAGGAGGGAGATGGTCTCCGGCGCGTTGGGGTCGTTGCGATAGCGGGCGATGTCGGCCTCCTGGTGGGCCGGTTGACCGCAGGCGAAGCCGCACGTCACGAGTAGCGTTACCGTCATTATGCCGATTTGTTTCATTGGATCGCTCCCACCCGAGACGGCGGCGCGAAATTCACGGCGCACATCTCCCACCTGTATCTATCGGGCAGTCGAGCCTCCCGAAATCACCAGTGGAGCTTTACGGACCTGCTCCCAGGGGTTCTGCGTCCGCCTCATCGCCCCGGGGCCGCGAACCTATCCACTGGCCGGACAAGTCGTTAGACTGATGGGGCAGAGGGCCGGACCGTGAAGTAGTCCGTTCCGACGATTTATTGGTTGTGAATCTTTATGCCGGCGAGCGACGCCGCTGTTGTCGTCCCGGCGTGTGCGGAAGGATCCGACGATGGTTGCAGATCTGACAGTTCTCAATGACCGTCCGGAGTATAAGGGGCCGGCCAGCTTCAGCCCCAGCGGGTGCGATCCGAACGGGCGCTGCGGCAATGGGCTGGAGAAAATCTACCCGACCTGCGCCGTGCGCTACGGCTATATGAATTACATCGGGGAGTTTCGCTATGCCCCGGGGATGCTCTTTGGGTGCGGCGGGAAAGTCGTCATTCAGACGCAGCGCGGCATCGAAATCGGCGAGCAGGTGAGCCTGACCTGCACGGGCTGTGACAAGTCCATCAAGCGTCAGACGATGCTCGACTACATGAAGAAGAGCGGCCCCGACTTTTATCAGCTCAAGAGCGGGCGGATCCTGCGGGCGGTCACACCGCAGGACCTGATCGAGGAAAAGCACCTGGTCGATGGCTCACGGGAAAAAATCCTGCGCGCCCGGGAACTGGCCCGCGAGCTTGGCCTGGACATGAAGTTCGTCGCCTGTGAGCACATCTTCGGCGGCGAGCGAATCATTTATCACTTCATGGCGGAAGGCCGGATCGACTTCCGGGAGTTCGTCCGCCAGCTAGCTCACGAATATCACACGCGCATCGAGATGCACCAGGTCGGGGCGCGGGACGAGGCCCGGCTGGTCGCGGATTTTGAAATCTGCGGCAGGGAGTGCTGCTGCAAAAACTTTTTGAAGACGCTTCGGCCCGTGTCGATGCGGATGGCCAAGATTCAGAAGGCGACGCTCGATCCGTCAAAGGTTTCCGGCCGGTGCGGTCGCCTGCGATGCTGCCTGCGATACGAACACGAGGGCTACGAGGAACTGGACAAGAAGCTGCCGCGCGTGGGCAATCGCGTGCGTACGGAGTCCGGGATCGGCACGGTGCGAGACCGCCAGATTCTCACGCAACTGGTGTCGATCATTTACGACGACGGCGACCGGATTGAGACCGTCGGCGTGGAGGATCTGCTCGAACGAAATCTGCCCAAGCGGGCGCCGATGGATCCGGCTGCGGCGAACGATGCCAACGCGCGCGGACGTCGACCGTCCGGGCGCGGGCCGGATGCCCCCGGTGATCGGCCTCGACGGGACGGGCCTCCTCCACAACAGACCCCTTCCGGTGAGAACCAGGTTCCGCCGCCGGGAAGCTCGACGGATCAGTCCGTGGGTGAATCGGCGCAGCCGCGCACGGGCGAATCGGGCCCTGCGGGCGGGGGCGAAGGCGGCGGAAATGCCGGTCGCGATCGACCGCGCGGCGGCCGTCGTCGCGGTCGCAGGGGTCGCCGCGGGGGCGCGGGACGCCAAGATCAATCCGACAATCGTGCGACACCGCCGGCAGAAGGCGGTAAAATGGGTGAACCTCCACCGCCGGCAGATCGTTCAGAAGAACGTCCCCCGAATGCCGATTCATGAGGCTCGGCGTCAGGGGCACGAGTGACCGATGTCCAAGAAGAAGCCCATTACATCACCATCACCGACCACAACGGCGGTCGAATCGCCCTATCACCCACAGGCCTTTGAGTTCCTGCGGCAGGGGCTTGACTACACGGTGCGAAAGACCCACGGCGACCGCGCCGATGTGGTGCGCGGCATCCTGCAATGGCTTCAGGAACATCAGGCCGAGCTGAGCCAGCTCCCCGTGCTCTTGTCTCGCGGCGAGATTCCCCCGGTCATCGTGAACATGATCCGGCAGATCGGCGACCTGGAGGCTGCCGCCGACCATTTGAACCTGCACGTTTCCGGCGAAGACCTTTGCTGGGGGCTGCGCGATCTGGCGGTGGAAAACTGGGGACTGATGGCTGCCGTGGTGCTGCGTCACTGGGGCATTCGCACGACCCGGGACTTCGGCAGGATGGTGTTCTCGCTGGTGGATCAGGGCCTTCTGGCCAAGCAGCCGGACGACGACATCGAGGACTTTTCCGACGTTTATGAGTTCGGCAAGGCGTTTGACCTGTCCTACAAGATCGATCTTGCCGCCAACGCGAGGCCCGGGCGACGGGTCTCCGAATCGAAGGACGAGGAATAGCATGGCGACGACGAAAGCGACGGCGACCGATACATACGCCTGGGAGAAGGAGCTTGCGCCCAAGGTGACGCGCGGCACCCTCATGTTGCCCATTGCTCTTTACGTGCTGTGGACGGGCCTGCTGGCGTACATTGCCTTCGATCGCTGGTTCGGCGCGTTGCAATGAGACGCGGCGACGATAGATTGCACGCATGACCACGAGCGCGGCGACAGGCCCCGACCCAGCGGTGCTCGAGGGCAACCTTTCCGAACTATCAAAATCTCGACACGCGCTGGCCGAACTACTGGCGACGGCGCGGCATCCCGAATTAATCCAATATGTCAGTGGTCGCGACGGCGAGCCGACCTACCAATGGCGGGAGGCGGACGGCGTCCTGCGCTGGCTCGGGCGCACGTCGATGCCCAGCGTGAGCAGCGCGGCCCTGATCGAGGCATTTCAGCCGGGCTCGGCGAATGTTCTGCTCTACTCGCTGGGCAGCGGGCGCGAGGCGCGGAGCCTGCTCGATCGGCTGGCAGCCCATCAGGCGGTCTTCGTGGTTGAGCCGAATGCATCGGCCGCGGCGCTGGCGCTAAGGCTCGTCGATTTTTCGCGGGAGATTCGCCAGGGGCGGTTTGTTTTATTTGTGGGCCCGACGGCGTGGGATGACTTTCGGGCATTCATGCAGACTCACCGGGGCTACCTTGAGGCGCAGCGGATTCTGTCGTGGCCGTGGTTTGATTCGCAGATGATCGCGGAGGTTTCGTCGCGACTGGGCGAGGTGAATGCCGCGCGATTCGCGGGGCGCGGTGAGGCGGCAGTAGGCGACGAGCGTGAGGCTGGGCAGTCGACGGGCTCATCCGCGACGGCGGTGGCGATCGTCTCGAATGTCGTGGACGCCGGGGTGTTCCGCACGGCGAAGCTGATTGAGATTGCCGCCGCCGAGATGAATTGGCGATCCTGCCGGATCGCGCTTGATCAGCCGATCCTCGTTCGGCCGGAGGCGATGGGAGAGGCCGTGCAGCGATTCGCCCCGTCGCTCGTCATTCTGCTGGGGTGCACGCAAGCGGAACTCGGTTTTGCGCTGCCGGACTGCACGGTCGCGACGCTGCTGATGCCTGGGCAGCGTGCAGACCCCTCGCTGGCCGGCAGGCTCGGCGCGGGCCAGTGGCTGGGTGTGCCGGACAGCGCGACGCGTGAGATGTGCGCTGCGAATGGCATCGAGATGGATCGGACGATGGTCGTCCCCCCTGCCGCTCAGCCGGGTCTTTTGCGCCGGTCGAATCAACCGACGACGCGAATCGCCGTGGTCGCCGACGGCGGCGATGTCTCGGCGCGCGGTGCGGGCCTTCACCTCGGATCGCATATTCGTCTCTATGAGGCGGCGGCGAAGCTGATTGAAGCCCAGGCGGATCGATACACCGATGAGTCGGCGGCGGACATCGTGAACCGCGCGATGAAGCAGCTTGGCATGCGGATTGAGAGCGAGGAAGTGATCCTGGGCGTGCTGGATCGCGTTCGGACGATTCTTGGTCCGCTGATTGTGCGTCGCGCCGCGCTGCATGCGATGGCGGAGGCGGGCATTGAGTTCGATCTGTTCGGCGGCGGCTGGCGGGACGATTCGGTTCTCGGGCCATATGTGTGCGGAAAGCGGCCGGAGCCGGATGAGATGGGTGATTTCGCCGAGCGCTATGGCTGCGTCGTGATTGTCGACACCGGCGAGCGATTGAATCAGGCGGCGCTCGACGCGCTATCCGCAGGACAGGTGCTATTTGTTCGGCAGGCGGTGCATCGGGACGGGAACGGACCCTACGCGGAATATGTCGAGACGGGCCGGCACATTCAGACGTTTGGTACGTGCGGGGAACTGGTCGATGGGCTACGCCGATATGCCCGCGAGCCCTCGATCTTCGTGAGCGAGGCGCTGGATGCGGCGCGCATTATGCAGGCGGCGCATACGTGGACGCAGCGGCTTGGGGAACTGACCGTGACCGTGGGCGCCTCACGCTGACAATATGGCCGCCGTTTCGTGCGGGCGAGACGCCCACGCACCCCCCAATGCTACGACGAAACGAGATCAGTTCTGCGATGAATCGTGCGCGGCCCCCTTCGGTGACGAGCCCGCGGCATTGCGGACGTTGTATCCCTTGTCGATCAGGACGCCGGCCAGGTACATGATCCCGAGATTCGGAGGGTCGTTGCCGTCGGGAATTCGCGGCTGCAGCAGGGCGACGCGGCGGAACAGGGGCACTGATTTAGGGAATGGCGGGTGTGTTGATCTGGAAGTCACTCATCAATGATCCGCTCCGTCAGCGATCGTCCAAACGGCGAGCTTCGCAACTCGACCACAGGTTCGTCTTCGCCCGATCAGCCAGTAAATGAAGACTCCGATCCAAAGCGGGGGGATCACATACTGAAATACCCAAGCCCCCCACTTGGTATCAAAGTGCCAGATTAAGATAGGCGCTAATGGAATCGCGCATGCCAGAAGGCCAAAATCGGCGAGCCAATGATCCTCGATAAAAATGCGCCTTGCCCGGCGGAAGAGTAGAACACCTAAGAGCATAAGCACCATAACGAGATAACTCGATATCTGATAAGTCCACAATGAATAGAAACGAGAAAAGACACTGGGAACGGTGAACATCTGGCCTCCCCAGCCATAGCCACCTGAACCGACCAGCGTCATGACGACCCAGCACCTCCACAGCATTGGGGATGCAACGCGTTTACGCCGCTGAGCCGGCCACAGAATGAGAATCGCACCGATGCCGTAAGCCAGCGGGCCGAAGTACACCAATCGCGTGTATGTATTTTGGCAGAAGCGCAAAAAGAATCCCCCTTTCCAGGACGGCACGAACAGGTGTTCATTCGCGATCGTCCATATACACACGATTCGTGGGATTTGCTCCAGATAGATTCCAAGAACCACGAAAAAGGAACCCCAGAAGAACCAACGAATGTCCGACTGACTTCGGATGAGCCAGTCCCGCGACGCGTGCGATGCTGAAATTGCTGCCCCGCATTCGGGACAACGACCCGTCACAGCCAAATCGCGAAGATCATACGAGCATTGATAGCAGCTCAGCGGAGCCACGTTTCCGGAAGTGTCCAATGGGTAATTGGATGGAGGCGTCAAAAGTTGCTCCAACGCACGGCCTTCGCCGCGATGTGGTATCGATAGAGCCAGAGACAGCACAGGGAGCCGTTGAGCACCAGGATCGCGAGGATCTCCGCGGAGATGCCGGATATCCAGTTCATGCCGAAATCGCGTGCCAGGCGGCTGATCCATTTGCCCCATGCCCAGTAACTCGTCAGCAAAATGCCGTCGAACGCACAGAACGCCCAGAGAAACGCGGATTCGTAGCGGATGACCGTCTCACCCCAGCGGCTGTCGGGGAGGATGCCGTGTACGATCCACCACGAGGCGGCCATTGCGCCGATGAAACGATGAACCATCCAGGAGAGAATCGGAAACAGAAGCAATGCCACGAGGGGAATGTACAACATCGCATTCTTGTATTGTCTCTCGTAGATCGCAAACATTAAGAAGAACCACACGGCCGCGCACATACCGATCAGCGGATAGCCGGCCCTGGCGAAGCGGCGAGTCGCATCGACATCGTCACGAAGCCTGAGGCGGTTGTAGAAATCCGCCGGGCGAATCGCGACGTGTGAGACGGTTTGCAGCCATGCGCCGGGACTTCGTACCAACTGCCAGGCGCACCCGCGACGGGGCGTATCGACGAGCGACTTCGCCACAATCATGCCGCACTCCGGGCAGCGAGCTTCCATGGGGAGATCGGTCAAATCGTAGCCGCAGCTTTCGCAGCGTGGGGGCTGATCTTCATCGCTCGGCGCTTGCGCAACACCGCGCGCCGCGGCACTGAGCCAGTAGACCAGCGAGCCCGCGCTGCCAAAAAAAAGAATCGCGAGAAAGTATGGATCAATGATGTCTCTCGAAAGTACAAAACCCGCCGAATCGCTCAGATTATTCGAAAGTACGATTAACCCGCCGATGAGGATGGTCAGCGACCATAAGACGCCGAATCCTGATGCGACGGCGCGAAACGTCCGCCGGAACGCCGCCCATCCGGAACCGCCGCCATAGACCACCGGCAGCAGCAGCCATGCGGAGAACACCGCGGCGCCAAATGCCAACGCGCAGGCCCCGAGGAAGAAAAACTCCAGGTCACCGATCGTGCCGCCGGCATGCGCCTCCTGCCAGACTTCGGCGAACGAGATCGTGCGAGTCGCCAGCGGGGTGTAGATCGGCCTGCTCGTTGGCCCGGTACTGGTGATTGGCGGCGGCGCCCAGGTACGCTCAACCGTCAAATCCCACATGAGCAAACACGTCACGGTGCCGCCGTATAAGAGCAGGCCGCCGGCGAAGAAGACAAAGAACCCCCAGGGCGAACCATTCACCGCCCGCCGCGCCGCCTTCGCGGGACTGAAAATGTGAAAGAACGCCCCCACTAAGACGGCGTACCCCGCGCTCGGCGGAGGCGAAGAAACTCCCGATTCCGTTGCAGTCTGATTCACAAATGAGATGCCCGACCCTGAGTGGATGCTCTCTTCGATGGCTTCACATCAAGTCCGCCGATCGGCGAACCCACTCCATGGTATACGCCAGTGACAGGGAGAAGGCTCAGAACATGCCGCTGAATCGTCGCCGCCGCTACTGGATTTTCGCCGGGCCGCGCTTGTCGAATTCCTCGACCTCGCGGATCGACTCCAAGCTGAATACGTCGGTCGTGCGGCAATAAAGAGGACCGCCCTGCCGCCCTATCGCCTGAAGCTTGACCGGGTCGCAGACCATGTCGCCATCGACCAGGACGGAGTCGTCCACGTGAATCGCCAAGACGTCGCCGAAGACGGCCTGCCCGGCGCCCGGGCCGTCGCCGAGGCTGATGATTTGCCGCAGGCGGCACTCGATATTCACCGGGCTCTCCTTCACAAGCACGGGGCGCACGCATTTGGCGGTGACCGGCGTCAGGCCGCTCTTCTCAAACTCGCTGACGCCGGCGGCGAACTCGGTGCTGCAAACGTTCATCCGCTCGGCGATCGGCTCGGTCACCGTGGCGATGACGAACTCCTTCGTCGCCTGGATGTTGCGAAGCGTGTCCTTCGGCCGGCTGTGGCGATTGAGCGCGGGGGAAAAAACGACGACCGGCGGATTGGCGGAGAGCATGTTGTAGAAGGAGAACGGCGCCAGGTTCGGCCGGCCCTCTTCGTCGATGGTCGAGACAAAGGCGATGGGCCGCGGCTGAACGAAGGAGAGACACAGGCGTTGCGTCGCCCGCCAGGAATGCTCGGTGTTGGAGAGGTCGATGTACATGCTGCGGATTCTACTGATTCTCAGGAATCGTGGCACGCCCCGGTAACTGCTTCAATCCAGCGAGGGATCATACGGGGGTTTATGCTGTCAACAGCCCGCCCAAATGGCTAGAATAGTGGTTGTGAAGATCCCCGATGTCGACATTCCGATTACGCCTGTTCGCGTCCCAATGGAGTGGATCATGCGCGCCGAACGAGCTGTCGAAAAGGTTCGCGAGAAACTAGTCAAGACGTGCCGGGCGCTGGAGGGCGCAGGCGTTCCATACGTCGTCATCGGCGGAAACGCCGTGGCTGTCTGGGTCGGCAGCCGCGACGAAGGGGCCATCCGCAACACAAAGGACGTGGATATCCTGCTTAACCGGGCCGACCTCGATCGAGCGGCTCAGGCCATGTCGGCAGCAGGCTTTGACATGACCGAGATTGACGGCATCACGATGTTCCTGGATCGCGACGACCCGATGCCCAGTCGAGGCGTTCACGTTGTCTTCGCGGGCGAAAAGATCAAGCCGCATGATCGCTTCCCCGCGCCGGCCGTGGTCAAGGGCATTCGCAGTTCCGAAGGCGTGGACGCCATCGAGCTAAGAGAACTCTTGGTCTTGAAGTTGATCGCCTTTCGGGACATCGACCGCGTACACATCCGCGACATGATCAAAGTCGGGCTGATCGATGATGAAGTCGCCGATCAGATTCCAGTCGAGCTTCGCCCGCGGCTTGAGGAGATTCGGGCGAATCCTGACGGCTAGAGGTTCCAACAGCTTAATTTCTAATACTGGACGTCTCTAACCTTGTGCCGCGCCGCATGTCATCGGGACAAAGCCGCTTTTTTTCGTGGAACTGTTCCATAAAGCAATTACAATCCCACAACCAAGCCTCTTCGACAAGGTACTCCCTGTCATAAAGTATCCATATCAGTTTATCCCATTCATAGTTGGTCGGCTTTGCAACTAGTGTGACCTTGCTTCCCCGGCGACCGCTTGGTCTATTCGCCTTTACCTGATATCGAAAGCCGTCATAGGCAAAATCGAATCCTTTGGAAACTGCAGTTCTACTCTGCATTTGACGAGAATACTCTGCTTCACTACATCCGAGCATCATAGCCGCGTCGTACTCGGAGATTGCAGACGTAATCTGAGGCGCGACTCCAAACTGCTTCTGCCACTCCAGTGCCACTAGGATGAGCATTGGACGCAGTGAACATAGGTCCATTCTCTATACCTCATGCTCAACTCGGTCGTGCAGCGCCGCAGGAATGCCAGAATCAACGCACTTCGCCCCAACGGGTGTCCTGCTTGAGCAATTCAAATGCCCGATCGGCAAGAAGCTGAACTTCCTGCGGCAGGGCATCATAGCACTGCCGGAATTTAACGGTGGCCCGGTGCTTCACAGGTCGGTGCAACGTCCTTGCTGTGCGTCACGCAGAGCATCTTCAGCAAGCGAGTCCAACCTGCCGGACGCGATGTCCTGCTCCAACTGCTGATCCCACGCCTCTGCATCAAAACGCGCGAACCAACTACGAAACACGGCCAGCTCATCAGGCGTGAGTTTACAAACCGCGTCTTCGATGTCCTTGATGTTGCTCATGCTTCGCTATTATATCCTGCCGCCTTGACGATTGTCACGATCAGGCGGCTCGTCCCGCGCTGCCGATCTCGCTGAAACCAGACTTACAGGACTCAATTCAACGAGCAGGCGACTCATGCTCCACCCGGTTCTCCAGTGTCCCGAGCACGTCGAACTCCATGCGAATCGTGTCGCCGGGCTTCACAAACTGCTTGTGCCCTTGGCCTCTGCTGCCCGAAGGACCCCGTCGATAAGCTCCTTTCCCTTCCTAATCATTGAAAGATCGAACACATCGACCGAATCCGCTCCCACAATTGCGAGGGCGGTGGGATTTCCAAACATGGTCGGATTTGACCTCACAATCACAACCGTATCTCCACACAGGGAATAACGCCGCAACGCATGCGGGCCGCGACGCCCCTGGGCCTCTTCGACTTCAAGAATACCGGGCAACGTCCTGATCGACACCTTATTACGAAACCCGGTTAACTGCATGGTCAGAGGCAATACAGTAAGCACAACCAAACCACCCAACGCCATCTGCAGAACCTGAAACGGGTTTATCTGACGGCCTTGTGACGGCGGTACGACGATGCCGGTAAGGACTGCGACAAAGCAGAGCAGGACCACAAAGAGCACGATCCATTTAAACATACGGAGAAACCTAAACCGTCCGGCGTCAACTCGCATCTCCGTGAATTCGCCCCCAGCAGCTTTTGGAACTTCAGCTAGTCCGACGCACAACACAATAGGCCGGTCGGATTGCGATGCCCAACTACCAAGGACACATGCCCGTACTGCCCGCCAGTTAGGTTTGACCACACGCCAGCCAAGTTCCTCTTCGAGATCCGAAATTGCCGACGATGGCTGATGTTTGACGCTGGAATGCAAACAACTGCTTCTTAGCAGCTCGTAATGAGATTTTTTCTGACGCATCTTGCCAATGAATACCGCCCCCATAAGCGCGAAGGCAATCACGCAAATCGCGGAAATAAGATTGTTTGTGGAAGTGTCGACCCCACTGGGCTTATCTGTCGCAAGAATAGCCGCCAATCCAAGTCCGAGAGCAAACGCGACAAAGGAATAATACCAAATCAGACTGCCGAATTCGGGAAAGATTTGGACTAGCCTCATGCTTCCGACTTTGATTTCTTCGTCATCCATCACAACACGTCTTTGGTTCAATACCAACAGCCGCGACTAGAGGAAGTTCGCCCGGTGCGTAATAGCCACAATCACCGAAAAAAAAATGCACGAAAGGTCACCAAATCGAGACGGCTAACTCCGGGAACTTGTTGACTTCGCCCATTATGCTATCCCCGCTCGTGCTCTACCCGGTTCTCCAGTGTCCCGAGCACGTCGAACTCCATCCGGATCGTGTCGCCGGGCTTCATGAACTTCTTGTGCTCCGCGCCGCAGCCGCCGCCGACGGTGCCGCTGCCGAGGATGTCGCCGGGGTACATCCAGCGCGCCGTGCTGGCGAAGGCCACCATCGACTCAAACGAATGCTTCACCGTGCCGTAGCGGCCGTTGGTCCACTGCTCGTCGTTGACGAATGCCCTCATCCCGATCGCGCCGAGGTCGGGTATCTCATCCTTCGTCACCAGGAACGGCCCCAGCGCGCTGGCGAAATCCTTACCGGGGGCCGGGCCCATGTTGATCGGCATGGCCTTGGTCTGGCGTTGCCGGGCGGAGAGATCGTTCAAAATCGTGTAGCCGACGATCGCGTCGCGCGCCGTCTCCATCGTCGCATTGCGAATCGGCTTACCGATGATGCAGGCCATCTCGCACTCGAAGTCGATCCGCTCTTCGCCGGGCGGGTAGTAGGCCGTCATGCCGTGGCCGATCATGCTGGTGGCGTTGGAGTTGTAGTACGCGGGAATCTCGTACCACTCCGGCACGATGAAATCGAGACCGCGCTGCTTGCGCATGGTCATGACGTGTTCTTCGAAGGCGTAGAAGTCGAGGTACTGCGACGCGCGCAGGACGCAGGGGCCGAAGAAGACCTTCGCCGGGTCGAGCCCCCCTGCCGACGATAGCTTCTTCGCCTCTTCGCGAAATGCCGCCCACTCCGGCAGACCGGCCACGCTCGCGGTGAGGACGCCGGCGTATTGCGGCGAGTTGATCTCGCCGTGCTTCTTGGCGAGGTCGGTGACGTCGACGATTTTACCGTCGATCTGCAGACCCAGCCGGGCGGCGGTGGGCACGCGGCGAACGAGGTCGGCGGCGCGATCTTTTTCAGATAGATAGAATTGGCAAAGGTGCATCGCTAGTCCTCCATGGTGGAAATTGAAGGGCCTAGTATGCGCGGTGAGCTCAATAATTACAAAAAATAGGGGCTTCGCCCGGCGAATGGCTAAGGTATAGGCGTCGAAGTCGCTACTCGCCCTGGGAGGCCTCGAAGAGCGCCCGGAAGTTCCCCTCGCCGAAGCGCCCGCAGCCGCAGCGCTGGATCAGCTCGACGAAGACAGGCCCCGCATGCGGGCGGCGGAACTGCGTCGCTTGATCCTGGCAGAACGACTGGAGCAGATAGCCGGTCTTGTCCCCATCGACCAGGATGCCAAGGCGGCGAAGATCCTCCACGGAGTGCCCAAGCTGCGGCACTCCCTGAGCCGAAAGGCGACCGGGGAGCTGATCGTAGTAAGCCGAAGGCGTGAGCATGAAGCCGACGCCCTGATGACGTGCATGCTCGACCGCCTTGCCGATGTCGGCGACGGCCAGGGCGACATGCTGTATCCCGGGCCCTCGGTTCATGTCTACGTACATCTGTATCTGCGACTGTTCGAATCGCGGGCGAAGCGGCTCGTTGGTTGCCAGGGTAAAGCCGCCGGCCTCGTCTCCCATGGCGATGGACTTGAGCCCACTGCCGACGCCGGGCCGAAAGTCTTCCGTGTGGAAAGCGACATCCCAGCGCCGCGTGAGCCCCATGACGTGTTCGTAGAATGCGATGACCGGCATCAGCGTGCGGGTGTTGCCGGTGAGGTGATCGAACCCGGTGACGCCCAGCGGATTGACAGACGCGTCAAACGACCCGCACGAGTCCATGCCGGGGGCGAGCCTGTTCGTCGGCCCGGCGATCTCAATAAAGGCGAACTCCACGTCGCCCAGCGGCGTGGCGATGGCGATGTGCTTCCAGCGACCGTCGCCGGCAATCTCGTCGCGCGTGTGATCCACCGGCGTCGCGCTGCGCTCCAGCAGAAGTTCCTCGGTACGGCCGACATCCTGCACCAGAAAGTTGACCCGACTGATGCCTTCGGGGTGCTTTTCGAGATAGCGCCGGACGGTCGAACCGGCATGCACGGCTTCCTGAACGATCAGGCTCATGTCGCCACAGGCAATCATGTGACGGCGCGTGCCGGTGCATTCCAGCGCCGCGCCGGAGCTGACGCCGATATGCTGGAAGCCAAACCCCTGGGTCAGGTATGCCAGCCACGGGGCCGCGTCGTACACGGACATTTCGAGGCTGTGAATTCGTTCTATTCCGAGGCTTGCCTTGGCCATGGTCGCACTCCCTCGCGTGTGGCCTTCCGTTTTCGACGAGCAACCTGCCCGCCGCAGGGCGCAAAATGACGTGGCCCCGTCCACTGGAAGCAATAGGCTACTGCGTCGCCTCCGCCCGGTCGAGAGAAAAGTCAGACGTCGGGGAATCGCAAGAAGCTGATTTCCCGGTATGCTTTGCACTTCTTCACTTAAGGAAACGGTAGCACCGTGGGAAAGAGCCAGACAATTCCACCGGCCAAGAAGGCGGCGAAGACGGCGAAGCCTGCTTCGAGCGTCCCCCCCGCCATGCGGCAATACCTGGAGCAGAAGCAGCGCGTCGGCGACGCGATCCTGCTCTTCCGCATGGGCGATTTTTACGAGACCTTCTACGAAGACGCCAAGACGATCGCTCGGGTGCTGGGGCTGACGCTCACGGCGCGCGATAAGAACAGCGACGCGCCGATCCCCCTCGCGGGCGTGCCCTACCACGCCGTCGATCGCTACATCGCCCGGCTGGTCCGCGCCGGATACAAGGTCGCCCTCAGCGAGCAGCTCGAAGACCCCAAGACGGCCAAGGGGGTCGTCAAGCGCGACGTCGTTCGCATCATCACGCCGGGCACCCTGACCGACGAGAACATCCTCGACGAGCGCGAGGAGAACGTGCTCTGCGCACTTCTGCCGGAAGCCGCGAACTGGCGAACCGGGCAGGTCGGGCTGGCATGCGTGTCGCTTGCCTCGGGCCGGTTCTTTGCGCAGATGATCGACGCTGGCTCGATCCTCGATGAACTCGCGCGACTGCGACCGGCCGAGATCCTCGTCCCCGAATCGGCCATCGACGAGCCGAGCGCGCCGTGGGATGAAGTGCGTGACGCACTGTCGGCGGCGATCACGCCGCGCGCCCGGCATTCGTTCGACGCCCACCTCGGCGAACGCGCGATGTGCGAACAATTCGGCGTATCGGGCATGACCGGCTTCGGCTTCGATCGCTTCGATGCGTCGCTCTGCGCGGCGGCGGCGGTTCTGGACTACCTGAGAGAGACACAGAAATCGTCGCTTTCGCACATTTCCCGAATCACGCCGCGACAGACCGACGACGCCGTCATGATCGATCATTTCACCCTGCGCTCGCTGGAAGTGGAGCGCACGCTGCGCGACGGCGGGCGCGAGGGATCGCTGCTCGGCGCGATCGACATGACCGTCAGTTCGATGGGCTCGAGGCGGCTGCGGGAGTGGATCTGCTATCCGCTGAATCGCGCGAGCGAGATTCTCGGCAGACAACAGGCGATCACCGATCTGCGCTCGCAGCCCGATCGGCTGCGGCGCATTCGCGATCTCATCGGCGACATGGGCGATCTGGAGCGGATCATCGCCCGGGTCGGCGTCGGCAGGGCATCGCCGCGAGACCTGGCGGGCCTGACTCGCACACTGGAACTCTGCGGCCAGATTCCCGAGGCCATCGGCGCCGCCATCAGCGGCAAACAGAGCCAAGGCGACCTGCTCGCCGAAATCGCCCAATCAACAACCGGCCACGAGTCGCTCGCGGGCTATCTATCATCGGCCATCAAGGAAGACGCGCCCGGCGTCGTGCGGGACGGCGGCTTCATCGCGGATGGATTCAATGCCGAACTGGATCGGCTGCGACAGCTGGGCACAGCCGGTCATCAGAGCCTCGCGGAGTTTCAGGCGCGGGAGATCGAGCGGACCGGCATCAATTCGCTGAAGGTCGGCTACAACTCCGTCTTCGGATATTACATCGAGATCACCCATCAACACCGCGACAAGGTGCCGCCGGACTACGTTCGCCGACAGACGGTGCGCAACGCCGAGCGATACATCACCGACGAACTGAAGCAATACGAGAATGAAGTCCTCGGCGCAGCGGACCGGGCGAAGGCCCTGGAGATCGAGATTTTCGAGGAGGTCCGCGGGCGCGTTGCCCAGCAGGCCCCGGGATTGCAGAAGACGGCGGACGCCATCGCCGCGCTGGACGTCCTCGCCGGCCTCGCCGAACTGTCCCGCAGGCGCGATTACTGTCGCCCCGAGCTTGTTGCGGAGAGTGCCGGGCCGATTCTTGAGATCGTTGACGGCCGCCATCCTGTTCTGGATGAAGTCCTCGGCGAGCGATTCGTGCCGAACGATTGTCACCTGTCGGACGAGGCCATGCGCCTGGCGCTGATCACCGGGCCGAACATGGCGGGCAAGTCCACCTATATCCGCCAGGCCGCGCTCCTCGCCCTGTTGGCGCACACCGGCAGCTACGTCCCGGCGAAGTCCATGCGCTGGACCCCGGTCGACAGAATCTTCGCCCGAGTCGGCGCCAATGACGAACTGGCCCGTGGGCAGTCCACCTTCATGGTCGAAATGGTGGAGACGGCGAGAATCCTGAATAACGCCACCCAGCGCTCGCTGGTGATTCTCGACGAGATCGGGCGCGGCACCAGCACCTACGACGGATTAGCCATCGCCTGGGCCGTCACCGAATATCTCGCCGATCACCTGAAGTGCCTCGCGCTCTTCGCGACCCACTACCACGAACTCACCGCACTGGCCGATCGCCTGCCTTGCGCAGGCAATCTGAATGTCGCGGTTAAGGAGGAGCTTCGCCCGGCTGGAGGCGGTCGCGGTGTCGTCTTCCTGCACAAAATCCTGCCGGGCCCGACGGACCGCAGCTACGGTGTCCACGTCGCCGCCATGGCCGGCCTGCCGGGCAGCGTCGTGAAGCGAAGCGAGCAAATGCTCGAAGAGCTTGAGCGCGGGTTCGACAAGAAGGCAAACGCCCAACGCCAAAAGTCACAGGCACATAAGACCTCGGACCAACCCCTGCTGTTTGACTCCGCGCCGACCCTGCCGACTTGGTGGCGGGAATTGGTCGATGCCGTGACCGCGGTGGACGTGAATCGGACCGCCCCGATCGACGCCCTGCAGATTTTGGGGCGGCTCAAGGAGATTACGCAGGAAAGCGATCGGCGAAAGTGACGCATCAGGCGTCCAATCGACGAGACATCAGGCTCTCCAAGAATCCGCGGCGACCGGGACTTGAATTCGCGGCGGAAGTTCACGAGACTACCGGACATTGCCGCGCTGCGAACTTTTCTGTGCGTGCGGCACGGCAGCTCATCTGCGAGGCAAATACGGCATGCGACGATTCCTCATCTTGACCCTGGCCTGTGCGGCTTTCAGCGGCTGTGCCAACCCCAAGGAGAAATTCGGTCGCACCTGGTATATCGACGGGGCCGGAAACTGGGGCTTCGGCGTGCTGGACGTGCCGCTCGGCCTGGAGGACGCCGGTTACAAGGGGTTCGTCAGCAACTATCACTGGTCGCTGACCATGAACCCGGCGCTCGATCAGACGCTGCGCTTCATCGCCCGCGCTTCCGGATCGGTCCTGGCCGGTGAGATCACCGACTACCTCAAGCGAAACCCCGACGCCAATGCCAATATCATCGCACTTTCGGCGGGCACGGGCGTCGCTGTCTGGGCGGCGGAGGATATGAAGCCTCCCTACAAGATCAACAACATCATTCTCGTCGGGTCCAGCATCTCCAGCCGCCACGACCTGCGCAAGGCCCTCGCCAATATGAAGGGCAAGTTCTACTGTTATTACGCCGCGAGCGATCCGGTCCTGCAGGGACCGGTGCGCCTGCTAGGTACGATCGACGGCACCTACGACGACTCCGCCGGACTCGTCGGCCTGCGCGGACAGGGTTTCAACAGCGGTCGAGTCGTCAATGTCGGATGGAGTTCGCGCTACACGCGCCTCGGGTGGACCGGCGGGCATGCCGACTGCACTAACCGGCGATTTGTCGCCGGCGAGATCGCCAAGCGCATCGACCCCAAGCTGCCCGCCGCGAAACAAAGGACCGTCAAAGTGGCTTCGGATGACGGCGGGGACAAGGAAGCCGCCCCCCCGGAAGCCGGTGTCGAAAAAGGCACCTAGCGGGCCTGCGGCTCGTCAAGCCGATGATTTAAGCCTTTGACTGCCGCAGATTTGCAACTCACCGCACACTGATTAGTATAATTTGGTTCAAATGGAAAAGCGGACAGCACAAGGAAGCTCCATGCGCATTTGGTTGATCCTGGGAACAGTCGGTGTATTGGGCGGCGGTACCGCCCTCTTTACGAAATTTGGCAGCAGCGGCGGCGAGGGGACCTGCTTCAACGCCACCGTCGAGACCGGCCCCATCGTCATGACCGTCGAGACGCTCGGCACCATTGAGCCGCTCACCACGGTCACCGTGGGCTGCGAGACCACCGGCAAGATTGTGGAGATCGCCGTCGATTTTGATGAGCCCGTCTCCAAGGATCAGATCATCTGCCGAATCGACCCCGAACTGGCCGAGGCGCAGCATGCCCAATCAAAGGCCGAGCTGGCCAGGGCCAAAAGCTCAATCCTGGATGCCGAGATTCTACAAAAGGAGCAAGCCGCCAACCTCCCCGTTGCCACGCAACAGGCCCAGGGCAAGCTTCAGGAAGCCGAGGCCGCCTTACTCGCCGAAGCATACAACTGGAAGCGAATCGACAAGCTGTACGAATCAGGCGATGCCACGGAGGCCGAGTGGACCCTCATCAAGTCCAATCACACGCGGGCCCAGGCGGCGGTCTTGTTCGCTCAGGCGGCGCTCAAGATGGCGAAGAACAACGAGCAGTTTCTTCCGCAGCGGGCTCAGGAAGCGGTGGATCAGGCCAAGGCAGCCCTGCAACTTGCAGAAGCCAGGATTGAGGCTACGCAGGCCCAGCTCGATAAGTGCATCATCAAGTCGCCGATCGACGGCATCGTGCTCCAGCGCTATCTCGATGTGGGCACCACGGTGAATGCCGCCTTTCAGACCCCCCCGCTGTTTCTCCTCGCGCCCAGCCTGACGCGCATGAAAGTGAACGCCAAGGTCAGCGAGTCCGACATCGTTCACATCGACGTCGGGCAGCATGCAAGATTCACGGTCGAAGGCAAGCAGCGCGTCCATTTTGAAGGGCGGATTCTCCACAAGCGCAATCAGCCCGAGATCATTCAGGGCGTCACCACCTACACGGTCATTCTGGAAGTGGACAATGACGAGCGCAAGACGCTCCTTCCCGGCATGTCGGTCAATGTGGAAATCGAGTGCGTCAACCGGCCCAAAGCGACGAGAATCGCCAACAAGGCCCTGCGCTTCAAGCCGCCGCTTCCCATCGAGCAGCGGCAGGCGATGGTCGACGCGCTCCAGTGGCCGGACGAGCCCACGGCCGAAGGCGGCGGGCCGGCGCTCTATTGCAAGAAGACGCATCTCTGGCAATTCAGCGAAGCCTCGCGCCAGTGGCGGGCCGTGCCTGTCTGGATCGGCGTGACCGACAACGTCAACACGGAGATCCTCCTCGGCGCCAAGCCCGGCGATCAGTTCGTCCGCGAATTCGCCGATAGCTCCAGCGCCGGTTTCAGCCTGAAAGAAGCCATCAAACTGGCCAGCCCCGACAATCGAACACTGTAGCATCACCCTTAACCGTCCAGCGATCGGCGCGACGCCGTAAAGAGTCGGCCGACACCGCCATAGGTCCGTCAAGCATGGTACAAGCCGTCGAAGCACAGCCGAGCGACACCCCGAAGCGCCCCCAAACCGGCGCGGTGATCGAGCTCCGGGAGCTGCACAAGATCTACGACGCCGGCGAAACAGCCGTCCATGCCCTGCGCGGCGTCAATCTGCGCATCGACGAGGGCGACTACATCGCCATCATGGGCGCCAGCGGATCGGGCAAGTCCACCATGCTCAACGTCCTGGGCGCGCTCGACGTCCCCACGCGCGGCACCTACCACCTCGCCGGAAACGTCACCAGTGACATGTCGCGCGACGAGCTGGCCGCCTTGCGAAACACCTACATCGGGTTCATCTTTCAGAACTTCAATCTGCTAACGCGCAGCACGGCCCTCGAAAACGTCGAGCTGCCGATGGTCTACGCCGGCGTTCCCAAGCACACCCGGCACGCCGCGGCGCATGAAGCCATGAAGAAAGTCGATCTCGCCGACCGAACGCACCACCTGCCCTCGCAGCTATCCGGCGGTCAGCAGCAGCGCGTCGCGATCGCCCGGGCCCTGGTGAATAACCCGCGCGTCCTGCTGGCCGACGAACCGACGGGAAACCTCGACTCCCACACCAGCGGAGAAATCCTAAAAATCCTCGCCCATCTCCACGAAGTCGAAGGGCGAACCGTGGTCATGGTCACCCACGACCCGGGCGTTGCATCGTTTGCCGAACGGGTGATCGTGCTGCGCGACGGAGAAATCATTGCCGATCAGGCGACGCCGCGCAAAGGCGGCCCGCCGGTGCCGGATGTACGCGCCCTTTCGGCGATACCTGTATAAGACTGACCCTCGCGCGTTGATGCGCGTGAATTGAACAGGAGTCCGACGGAAAAAGTCATGCTGGCCCTTTGGATTGAATGCTTCAAGATGGGACTGCGGGAGCTGTGGCGGCACCGGCTGCGCTCCATGCTCACCATGATCGGCATGATCATGGGCGTCTCCGTCGTCATCATCTGCGTCAGCGTCGTCCAGGGCGTCAAGGAGTCGCTGATCGGCGACATCCGCAAGGCCGGACGCAACATGATCCTCGTCATCAACGAAGAAGGCGAGAAAAGCCGCGCCTCGTCGCTCGGCGGGCAGACCAGCCACCTCAGCGTCGCCGACAGCGAGGCCATCGAGCTGGAGTGTGATGCCGTCTCGATGACCTGCCCGTCGCATGGCACCAAGGCCGTCGTCTCCAGCGAGACCGACAGCACCTTGATCGACATCACCGGCGTCACCCAGACCTACACCGCCATTCGCAATTGGGGCGTCGCCGAGGGACGCGACTTTGAGCCGTTTGACATCGTCGCCCCGCGACGCGTCTGTCTCATCGGCCAGACCGCGGTCAACGACCTCTTCGGCGATAAGAACCCGGTCAACGAGACGATTCGCATCGGCCGGCTGTCGTTCAAGATCGTCGGTGTCCTCGCCCCCAAGGGTTTCAATCCGCTGGGCCAGGACGAGGACAAGGTGGTCATCGTCCCGCTGCCGATCATGCTCCGCGACATTCTGGCCGTGCGCGATCCGGCGGTTATTCTCTGCTCGGCCATCAGCGATGAGGCCGTAGAGCGAGCCGTCGTGCAGGTGCGCGACCTGCTCAGGCAACGGCACAAGCTGGCCGAGGTTGACGGCGACGACTTCAAGGTGACGACGCTCAAGGAAAAGGAAGAACAGGCCCGCAGCGTCAGCGATCAGATGACCCTGCTCATGTTCTTCCTCGCGCTGGTGAGTCTGGCGGTCGGCGGCGTGGGGATCATGAACATCATGCTCGTCGCCGTGACCGAGCGCACCCGGGAAATCGGCATTCGCATGGCCATCGGGGCCAGCACCAAGGCGATCAACCGGCAGTTCCTCATCGAGGCGTCGGTCATCTCCTCGGCGGGCGGCGCCGTGGGGATCGGGATCGGCGTGGTGTTCTCGATGCTGATCGCCTCGGCGATTCAGATTCAGGCGGTCCTGTCGGCGAGCATCATCATTCTTGCGTTCGTCTTCAGCGCCGGCGTGGGGGTGGTGTTCGGCCTATGGCCCGCGCGCCGCGCGGCGGGGTTGAACCCGATCGAGGCCCTACGGCACGACTAACCGCTAATGAGTGGAAATGTCTTCAAGCGGAATCCCGTCATCGCATGCCTTTCTCAATACCTGGCCCGGCTCGCCTTTGATAATGGCCCATCGATAGCGCATCCCGAATGCACCGACGTTGGCCATCGTGCATGACAAGATGCCCGTCGGGAAGGCTCCGACACAGCAGGTCGATCCGCTTTACTTCAGGCAGGAATTCAGCAGTTGCTGAACCGACTTCGTCACGCGGTCGACCATGACCTTGCGGCAGGCAGGGGCGCTCTGCTTGATCTTGTAGCCCTTGTCGCCGAGGGTGACCGAGATGCCCCAGTCGCTCAGGATCGACAGGTCGCGGAAGATGGTGCGCCGCGACGCCTTCAGTTTTGTCTGGAGCTGCCTGAGTGTCGCCCCGCTGCCGCCGAGCGTGCGACAGAGCTGCATCATCCGCTTCAGGTGTGCGCCATCAACGACGATTGTTCGAGACATGACAAATCCTCCAAACCATGGTCCGCCCCATTCACAATCAACGCCCTGTTCCGCATTCGAGCGCGGCCCGTCATTCGAAGGAATCCTATGAGCCGGGCGCCGATTTGTCACGCGCCAAGCGAAGTTAGTTTTCCGCCCCGACGCCTTGCACTTGGCGTGCCAAGCTAGCGGCCCTCCTGGCGGCCCCCACCGTGTAACTGCCACCATTCTCGCACACGATCAGGATTGTAATGTACGGCCTTTTCCCGCAGTGCCGCCAGGCGTGGCGTGAGATCAATGGACTCCGGATCCTCCTTAATCACGCCGAAAGTCATGCCCCCCACCTTGATCGTCAATATCGTGTTCCCCGACGGACCGTGCGTGCCCAGGATGCGGAGCCTGTTATCGCGGACGAGCAACCTCATGCCGAATTCAGCATATTCGACGCTCTCCGGCAGCAGGCTCTGCGGCAGCCCTGAAGGCCAGGTGAACGCGAGGGCATCCTGGGCCGCCGAAAGCAGCAATTCCCGGTCAATCGTCCCGGATTGCCCCGGCGGCGGCACTACCACGACCTCGACATCCGCAGATTTGATGTTGTCATCGACGATGTCGAGATTATTGATCCGCACGGATAATCGCCCCGTGGCCGTTCCCCTGCCCCAGGGACGCAGCCAATCTTCAACGGTGATACCCGACACGCTCCCGGAGAGACGCAATCGCTCGATGTGCCCCAGTGCCAGATCGACGGCGTCGAGATTGATCGACGCGTCGCCGGCCAGTTCTCCCTGCCCGAACAGTCGCGCGAAGGGGGCCAGTTGAAGATGCTCGATGCGGCCCTTGCCCCGGAAATGCGTCACCACTTCGCCGCTCACTCGGGCAGCGTCCACGTTGACCGAGAACCGCCCCTCCAACGGACCCCACGCCACGGAACGCGTCAGCTCCGCCAGCTCCACGTCGGCGAGTTCCCCCTGAATCCAGACCTCGGGCCGTTCGGCGTGATCGATGTATTGAAGACTGCCGGCGAATTGGCCGTGCTCAACGTGGCTGCCTCCCAGCAAAGGACCGATGCCCATCGCCTCCAGCGGAATCTTCGGCACGGTGAGGAGTAGCTCGGAGACCTGCACGCCGCCCTGCGGGATAAATCGTGCGTGAATCTGAACGCCCTGGGCGATCGGCCGACCATTCAATTCGTAGGCGTGCAGTCGGGCAATGCCGGACTTCGGATCGGAAAAATCAATGGAGCCGGAAGTGTCGCGACAGCTCAGGCGAAAATCGCCCCGCTCGAAGGAAATCTCAAATCCCTCCATGTCCACATTGACGAGCTTGAGGTCTTCGAAATCGTGGCCCAGGCTCGATTCCAAAACCCGGCGATAGTCCTCCTTGACCCACCGGTCGCTGCGAATCGCCAGCATCCCGCTGACCAACTTAAGCTCGTTCGACTCGATCCCGTCCGATTTGTTTTCCTGCCAGATCGCGTCCTTGCAGGAAAACACCCGGTCGCGCTGATTCGGCAGCCAGATGACCACATCTTCAAACGTCCGGCTCGAAAACGTCCGGCCGCGAATCCGCCCGACTTCGCAGGGCAGCTCGAAGAAGCTGGTCAGATCTTCCTGCACCCTGCGCCGATAGGCGTCACTGCGCAGGTTGTAGGCATAGCTCGCCGTCCAGGTGATCGACCCGCCGACCAGAACGACGGCGGCAACAAGCAGGCTCTTTCGGTGCAACAACATCCCTGGGCATCCTCAACGGCTTTAGGGCACGTTCCTAACGGCCTGCCGTATGCTGTCAAGTTTCCCGCCGCATTATCGCCGGTTGAGTTAGCGGTGAAAGCCGGTAACATCGTCCCCTATTGGAGCGCGGGAATTCGCCCGCCGGGAGTTCGATCTCTATGGCCATCATGCCCGACATTCGCCCGACCCGACTCGAGCGCGACGAACTCGGCGGCGATCTGTGGACGCTGAACTTCGGCCCTCAGCACCCCGCCACCCACACGACCTTGCGACTCGTCCTGGAGCTCGACGGCGAGACGGTCATCGCCTGCACGCCGCACATCGGCTATCTCCACAGCGGCTTCGAAAAGCTCGGCGAGCATCTGAACTACAACCAGTACGTCGTCGTCACCGATCGGATGAACTACATCAGCCCGATGGCCAACAACATCGCCTGGCACGCCGCCTGCGAAAAGCTGTTCGGCATCGAACTGACCCCTCGCTGCAAAGTCATCCGCACCATCATCGCCGAACTCGCCCGCATCCAGGATCACCTCCTCTGCGTCGGTACGGCCGGCCTGGACCTCGGCGCCTTCACCGCCTTTCTCTACGCCTTCAACGAACGCGAGCACATTTACGACCTCTTCGAGGAGATCTGCGGCGCGCGCTTCACCACGAGCTACACCCGAGTCGGCGGCCTGATGCAGGACATGCCCCCCGATTGGCCCGACCACGTCAAGACCTTCATGGAGCGCGTCCCCCGCGCCATCGAAGATACCGAATCACTCCTCACCCGAAACCGAATCTTCGTCGAACGCACCAAGGGCGTCGGCGTCCTCGGTTACGACGACGCCATTCAATGGGGCTGGACCGGCCCCATCGCCAGGGCGTCCGGCATCATGCGCGATCTGCGAAAGGATGAGCCCTACCTCTGCTACGCCGACAACTGGGACGGCAAAGGCTCTTCTGGTGTCCAGTTCAAGGTGCCCATCGGGCGAAACGGCGACGTGTACGATCGTTATCTCGTGCGCATGGAGGAGATGCGGCAGTCGCTGGCCATTCTTGCGCAGCTCGTGGACAACATCCCCGCCGGGCCGATCAACGTCCTGCCCGACGACAAGCATACCCTGCCCGACAAGCGCGAAGTCTATTTCTCCATCGAGGGGTTGATCAACCACTTCGAGCAGATCATGACCAACCGCGGCTTTCAGCCGCCGATCGGCGAGGCCTACGACGCCAACGAGACGGCCAACGGCGAACTCGGTTTCTACCTCGCCTCAGACGGCGAGAACTGCCCATACCGTGCTCGCTGCCGCCCGCCGAGCTTCATTAACTATTCAGTCTTCCCCAAGCTGGTCATCGGCCACTCGATCAGCGACGTGGTCGCCGTCCTGGGCAGCCTCAACATCATCGCGGCGGAACTGGATCGATAGCGAATCCGCGCCGACTTCGGCCTCACGGCAGCAAATCCGCCACCATGATGATCGCATCCGGCTTCGCCAGCGGAGAAATGACCGCGTCGGCAGAGTGCTGCTGCGATTCCGAGTAGCGAACGCCGAAATCCGCCTCGAGATCTTTGACAGGTTTGCGAAAGATGTGAACGCAGTTCTCGACCATATCGACAACCCAGTAGTCGTCAATGCCCGTCGATGCGTAAAGACTGGTCTTCTTTCCGAGGTCCAGTTCGCTGCTGGCGTCGCTCACTTCGACCACCAGCAAAGCAGTCGTCGGGTGCTGCGGGTAATCTCGCGGCGAGCCCCGCACGACCGCGATGTCCGGCTTCGGCTCCGATCCATCCGGACAGGTCAGGGGCAACTGTACCCGAATCCACACATCCGCCGAAAACACCCGCTGCACGGAGGCTTGGACCAGACCAATGCCCTGCGCGTGCCGATATCCTTGAGGACTCATTTCCAAGATATCTCCATCGATGAGCTGCACGCGCTGCCCCTCAAACAACCCGGCCTCGGCCATCCGGTAGTATTCCTCCCTCGACCATTTCCGGGCTCGGGGCGGCTGCGCGTTTGTCAAATCGACTGCCCGATGCATGATGTGGCTCCCATGCCACCCTTATTATATCATTCTCGACCGGATCGGCTGCGCATGATTTTCCGCCCGATCTGGAGTATCTAAATGTCGGAATCCATGAAGCGCCGCGCCGCCCTCGCGTCAGTCATCGTTGCTGTCTCCATTATGGCCGGCTGCGGCCCCAAGCCTCCCAGCGTGTTGCTGGAGACCCCGGCCCAGTTGCCCGCTGACCTCGGCGAAAAGAAGCTCTTCCACACGCCACAGGCCTACATCTATGCCCGAGACGAACTCGCCGCGGGCGAGATGGATCGCATGGTCAAGGACGTGGCCTCCTACGTGAAACGCAAGCACGGCCGCGAACTGGGCAAGGGGCTGGTCCTGATCATGGACCCGAAGGATGCACCGATCGCCGCGACCATCGAGGACCAGCTCGTATTGGAGCGCGATCCATCCATCATGGTGACAAAGCCGCGACACGCAAAAAGCCCGGCCGAGGTTAGAAACCGACTTGTGGACGAGGGCATCCCGGAGGGGCCAAGCATTCTCGCAGCCTCGGTCCCCCTGCCAACATCTAAGTGTCGCGAGTTGGGAATCGGCGGGACCCAGGCAAAATGGGCGGTTGCAGTTCCGTCGAACGAGCTGGCGCAGGAATGCGCAGTAGAAATCACGGTCGGCGCGCTCAGGAAAAAACGGCCCGACTTACCCGAAGAAAAGACGCGCTCATTGGCCCGCTCACTTTCGCTTTCAAAACCGTTCGAGGTTGGTCGATCCATACCGATTTATGTTTACTGGGCTCAGTCGCAGGCGGACTGGACCGACGGGCAGCGAATAGAAGCGATTCAGCGCTTTATCAAATACACATTTCGCTCCAACTGGCTCCCGGTCCCATCCGACGATGAGTTACAGTGGTGATCCCGGCGACATCGAAACTTCGCCTGATTGACACACAAGAATGACCCGACTGCTCATCAGAATGACCATCGCCGTCATTCTCGCGGCGCCGATCGGCTGGGCCGTGTGGGCTTCCCTCCAGCCCATCGACCGAATCTTCACCGAATCAGTCGCGGCCACATCCGGCGCCGCAAAGGCCCCTCAATGGGAGAACTACCGGCTCGCCATGACCCGCCTGCCCATGTGGCGCTTCATCCTGAACTCGCTGCTCATCACCTCCACCGCCGTCGTCGGCACCGTCCTCTCCGCGTCGATGGCCGCGTACTCATTCACGAGACACGATTGGCGCGGCCGCCGCATCTGGCTCGGCCTCGCCTTCATCGCCATGATGCTGCCTACCCAGATGCTCGTCATTCCGCAGTTTCTCATCTTCCAGCATCTCGGGTGGGTCAACACATACAAGCCGCTGATCGTGCCGGCCTGGCTCGGCGGTTCGGCTTTTTCCATCCTCCTGTTCTATCAATTCTTCAAAGGCGTGCCCCATGCCTACCAGGACGCGGCCCGGCTCGACGGCGCGACGGACTGGCAGGCCTATTGGTGCATCATGCTCCCCATGTCCAAGCCGGTCATCGGCGCCGTCATCGCCATCTCGTTCGTCGCCCACTGGCAGGCCTTCCTCGCGCCGCTCATCTACCTTTCCGATTACGAGCGGTACCCGGTCTCCGTCGGCCTTCAGATGTTCCAGTCGCTCGAAGGAAGCTGGGCCAATTTGACAATGGCCGCGAGCATCGTCGCCCTGCTCCCGCCGCTGGCCATCACGCTGATTTCCCAGCGATATTTGATGAGAAGCCTCTCGTCCCGTTAGACAGCCGTCTAACGCCCCAAGTGTACGTTCGCCCGCTTCCCCCTTATCCTGCCGTAAGCAATCGGAAGCGCCATGACCTCATACCATCTTTCCATTCGGCCCAATCCCTCCGTCCCGTTTGAGGTGCGCCACGCCGATCCCGATCTGCTCGTCGTCTACAAGCCGTCCGGCGTGGTCACGCAGCCCGGCAAAAAGCACGCCCACGACAGCCTGCTCAACGGGCTGTTCGTCGAATACGGCAACGCCCTTCAGAATCTCGGCGAGGCGCGCGGATGGGGGCTGCTTCACCGGCTCGACAAGGACACCTCGGGGCTCCTGCTCGTCGCGCTTCGCAACCGGGCGTTTGAAAACCTGCTCGACCAATTCAAGAAGCGAAAGGTCGCAAAGATCTATTGGGCCATCGTCCGCGGCACCCCGCGCCCGGCCCAGGCGGTGATTCAGGACCCCATCAAGGAAGTGGTCGCGGCCCGGAAAAAGGCGGTCATCGCCCGTGACGGCAAGCAGGCCATCACCGCGTATCGTGTCCTGGAGACCGTTGACGACATTTCGCTCATCGAAGCGCGCCCCAAGACAGGCCGGCTCCACCAGATCCGCGTCCACATGGCCGCGAAGGGCTACCCCGTCCTGGGAGAAGACGTCTACGCCCGCGATGGCGATCTGCCCAAGGTGCCGCGCCTCTGTCTGCACGCGGCGTCGCTCTCCTTCGTGCATCCTGAAACCGGTAAAAAAATGACGGTGTGCGCCGACTGGCCGAAGGACCTCCGCTCGACCCTTAAGCGCTTTTCGCTCCATCAGCCGGGCGACCAGGAATGAAAAGGACAGCTTCGAAAATCCTCTTCAAAGCAAAGCTCCTGCGTCCGGCAACGCCCGGAAGGGGCGGCTCTTGGACCTATTTGATCTTGCCAAAAACCGCCAGTGCGAAGCTTCCCACGCGGGGCATGACGACGGTTGACGGCACGATCAATGGCTATCCATTTCGAGCGACCCTTGAGCCGGACGGTCAGAAAAGCCATTGGCTCAAGGTGACCAAAAAGACGATGGAAGCTGCGAATGCATCCGTAGGAGACGTCGTTACGTTGGAGCTCATGCCTGTTGGAGAAGAACCGGAACCCAAGGTTCCTGCGGACCTGCGAAAGGCGCTCGCGGCCGCACCGAAGGCGAAGGCGTTGTGGTCAGACATCACCCCCATCGCGCGCAAAGACTGGATACATTGGATTACTTCCGCCAAGCGGCCAGAAACTCGCGCGCGTCGCATCGTAAACGCCTGCGATATGCTCGCTTCGGGGAAGAGACGTGTCTGCTGCTTCGATCGATCGGGGTTCTATAGTAAGAGCTTAGCCGCTCCTAAAGCGGCGGATTAGCCGGTCGGTTCTCGACCGTTCGAGGGCGATCTCGATGATGGTTCAGACTTGCTCGGCCAGGGTCTTGTGCAGCTTCTTGAGGGCTTCCGCCTCGATCTGCCGCACGCGCTCCCGCGTCAGACCGATCTTCGCGCCGATGTCCTTCAGCGTCATCGGCTCCTCGTCCTCAAGACCGTATCGCAGCTTGAGAATGGTCGCCTCGCGATCGGTGAGTTGCGAGATCAGGCTGCCCAGCAACTTCGACTCGGCCTCGCTGAAAACGGCCTCGTCCGGCATCTGGCTCTTCTGATCCGGCAGCATGTCCGACAGCAGCGAACCGCCGTCGGCGCCGGATGACTGAGTCGGCGCGGAAAACGCCCGAACAGCCCGGCGAATCATTCGCACCTTCCGCTCGGGAAGCTGCATCCGATCGGCCAGCTCCGGAATCGTCGGCGATCGGCTCAGTTCCTCGTTGAGTTGCGTATGGGCCTGCTTCCAGCGAGCAATCATCTCGACCATGTAGGCCGGAATGTGCACCGGCTGAACCGCGTTGATCAGCGCCCGCTTGATCGCCTGCTTGATCCACCAGCTCCCGTAGGTGCTGAAGCGCGCGCCCATGTCCGGGTCGAACCCTTCCACAGCCCGAAGCAGTCCCAGGTTGCCTTCCTCGATCAGGTCGGACAGGGGCATGCCGCGATTGCCGTAGGCCTTGGCGATGTTCACCACCAGCCGCAGGTTCGAGCGGATCATCCGCTCGCGCGCCTCGTTGGCCTCCTGCTCGTGCTGCTCTTTTTCGGGCAAAGAAATCTCGCCGCGGCTGAACCGACGCGACGCCGCCGTGCCGCGGGCAATGGCCCTGGCAAGCTCTTTCTCTTCGTCCGCCGTCAGAAGCGCGGACTCATTGATCTGCTTCAGATATTGTTGGAGTCCCGGCTCAACTGAAATGGTAGTTCCTCCGCTCACGCTTGAAGCTCGTCCGGAATTGCGGACCACTGCGAGGGGCCCATCCCCCCCTCATCATCGGCCATGCGGTGCTTGCGGTTGCTTCAAATCGCTCGACAACCAAAGGATCGCGTGCCGCCAAAGGGGGAACGACTCTCGGACGACGGATTCTAGGACGGGGGAAAACATTCCGCGCCGGCAGGCAGTCATTAAGAAGCCGGGGCCGCTTGCCAGGCGGCCCTGCTGCTTATTGTGCCGTCGCCGATCAATCCGGCGCATGTGACTCGGCGTTCTCCTCCGGACGGATCGTTACGATGCCTCGTCAGTCTCCTCGGTTGGCTCTGTTGCCTCGGCTGCCTCGGCTGCTGCCTCCGTTGGCTCGCCGGCATCGGCTGGCACGGGTTTCTCCACATTCGGATCGTTCAGGAGCACCGTGCCGTGGATAATGTCGGTCGTTTCCTCGCCGGTCGAGCCGTGCAGGCCGCCGCGGCGCGCCTTGGGACCGGTCTTCTTTTCTCCGCCTTCGGTGGTCGCGTCGGCGGCCCAGTCGGCGCGCTTCTTGGACAGGCCGATCTTTCGGTCGGCGGTGTCCACGCGGAGAATCTTGACCTCAATCTCCTGACCGATCTGAACCTCCTGGTGAGGGTCTTCGATGCGGTGATCGGTCAGCTCGGAAACGTGCAGCAATCCTTCCAGATCCTGCTCCAACTCGACGAAGACGCCGAAGTTGGTGATCTTGGTGACCTTGCCCTGCACGATCATGCCCGGGATGTAGCGATCCGGAACCGCGTGGAGCCACGGATCCTCGGTGAGCTGCTTGAGGCCCAGGGCGATGCGCTGCTTCTCCTGATCGACCGAAAGAACGACGCAGCGAACCTCGTC